>Ga0049081_10000501_pt1 | contig 15054 bp, 11 predicted proteins | sample GreLakmeER78MSRF_FD_66717 | JGI IMG/M metagenome (GOLD analysis project Ga0049081, IMG submission 66717) | Freshwater lentic microbial communities from great Laurentian Lakes, MI, USA - Great Lakes metaG ER78MSRF | ecosystem: Environmental > Aquatic > Freshwater > Lake | place: Great Lakes...
AGTTGTTGCAACTAGATCAATCGCTTTTTTTGTAGAAGAATGAAAGCGCCACTGTCCCGTTCCAATTTGTGCAGACGCAGAAAAAGCGTACAAGAAAATAACTAAGACAAGTTTGAATTTCATTTTAATATGTTCTCAATAACCAACGATTAAAGTTAGGATTTGTTGTTAAACGTTACTTATTTTCCGGAAAGGAATTAACAAAGGATTTTCCTTGTTCATCTTTCCATTTTATCGATAAATTAAGTGGACGAATGAGTAAATTATCAATTTGGTAAGTTGCGTCCTTTTTTTCTCCTCCGAATAGGAAAAAGTTATATGCACATGAATCTGCTTGTGTCTTAAAAACTGCTCTTACCCGAACAAAAGATCCTTGTTGATCGGTATATGAAGCAATTGTCCGTTCGTAAAACCAAGATATCTGTTTGTTTTTGATATGCTCTATTCTGAAAACATTATCGAGATTTTTTGGTCCTACCCAGTAGTAATCGAAACTCGCTTCATACCATTGATTTGGTTTAAGTTTACCTGATTCAAAATGAGCAATAGTGTTGAAGTTAGAAGTTTTAGCACTTAATCGTTTGTTTTTAGAATCGTAATTTTCAAAAAGAAAATCTGCTTGGTTTTGATTTTGAGCATCAACGGTTGCCGTAATGTCTACTTTTTTCCGTTCAAAAATTTTGGCTGATGAAATACTTCTGAGCTCACCCAGCTTGTTCTTATAAACAACGATAGAGGCATCTAATAATTCCTGTTCGTCCTCGGCGTATAATGATTGATAATCGTGCCAAATCAAAAAGTCCTTTTCATTAATAAGTGCGGATTTGTGTTTGTCTTGAAAATTAGACCCCAGGCTTCTGAAAAAATCATGCGACTGACTGAAACTAGTTCTTCCCATCATGCAGCTATACAAGGGCAAACCAGTATGTACCGAAGCTAGGAGTGTATTACCCATTGTTTTAACATTCGGTTCTTTCCCGTATAATTCCGAACCAACATGAAACCAGGGTAGGGGCAAAATACATTGGTATTTTTTTTTGTTTTTTTGAATGAATTGTATCATTTCTCGTTGATCCGTAGAAAGATTTTCAATCAGAAACGTATTTTTTGAATAGATTCGTTTTTTAAATAAGGTTGGTGCCGCTTCCAAAAAACACATCGTGCTACCAAGGAAAATAAAGGAAAGAGCGATTTGTTTTCTAAACTTTGTTGAGGCATTTATATAAAACCAATGCATACTAATAAAACTAATTATGCCACAAACAAAATAAAAAGGCCAAGCGAATCTACCAATAGCCCTAAATTGTTTTAGCGGTCCAAAAACGTCCAATAAAGAAGGAAATTGATTAAATGGAATACCAAATGAATAGATTAATAAAACAATTCCAGAAATCAGAAAAAACCATAACTCCTTGGGCAAGATAGTAAGTTCTTTTTGTCTTAAAAATGAAGAAACACTAAAAAATAGTAGAATCAATAGTGATAAAAGACTTGTCAAACCAATATATGCAAAACCTTCCCAATTAACATTTGTAAATGGAATCTGCGTTTCAATAAGATCATGTAAAAATCCCTCAGAAGGAAAAAACACACTTTTCCATTGAGCCTGATATTCAAAAAAGCCAAAAGGTTCACTGGTGCGATCTTGGACCGAATTACTCCATTTGGAAACCAAGAAAAACAAGAGTAGCGGGGCACCAAGAAAAATTGTGATTTGTATGAAATTTTGTATATTTTTCCAAAGTTTGAAGTGGAATAGAATTACCACTCCCAGAAAAAGGGTTAGCATCAGACCTAAATACCCATGAGTAAAAAACCATAGCAAATGAGTAAAAAATAGTAAGGAACTCCATTTCCACTTATTTTTGTCGTGTATGAATCGTATTAAAAAATACCATCCCATTGGAATAACGCATGAATATGCCAGGCTCAAATGCCCAAAAAGCCTTATAAATTGCGGTTGAAGTGAAAATATACATAGCGCACCAATTATTGAAATCCATGGTGATTTTGTATAGAACTTTAAAATTAAATACAAGAAAATAGTGGTTAATAAAAATCCAAGAACCAAGGTTAGATGAATAATGCCAACGTGATAAGATTCTAGAAATGGTAAAAACTGTATGAGTGATTGCAAGGCAGGAAACCCATCTGTATACAAATAACTTTCACCGTATGGATAATTTAAGCCAGCAAAATGATTAAAAGTTGTTTGATAGTTCAATTGATAATCAAAGACATAGTAGGATTTAAGGCCGTCACCTTCTGAAACTAACAAAAAATCATTTGGAGAAAAAAGTAGTTCAGGAATGGATAGATAAACAATTAAAAATGTTCCTATTGTAATAAAAATCCAAGGAATATTATTTTTCATTAGATTCATGTACTCTCTTTTTGAATGATTTTAGATCAAAGATATAGATATGATCATTTTCATAAACCTTATTTATAGCAAAAGATGAAAAGGCAGAATCAAGTTTTTCTTTCCCAATCACTAACATATAATCACCGCCCTTGTTGATTAATTCCTGAACTTGTTGCTGGGTGATGGCTTTTTCATGAAAGTTAAAGTTTGTGTGCCCAAAGCGCTCTAATGTGTATAGTTGAGTGTTCGGGGAATAATCATTCATACATAAAACGGTATCTTCTTTTTGAATTATTTTCTGAATTTCCAATTTTTGATCCTGCAATTTTTCTAATTCGTTTCGATGTTTTTTATAAAAGTAATTCCAATTACCGCCAACGTTTCTACTCACTAAAAAGGTGTTTTTTGTAATAATATTGCTCTTACCAAAGGAGATCTGGGTATAAGACACCGCGTGTAAGAAAATCAGACCGATAAATAGAATTCGCGTTGCTTTATTTAATGTTCGGTAGTCTGTAAAAATATTTTCAAAATAATAAATACAGATAAAAAGGATTATGTGAGGATAAAACAAGGCTTCAATTAAGTAGTAATCATGAACATCGAATACACAAAACCAAAGCATAAAATAGGAAAGCAGTCCAATTAATCCTAGCCCCAATAGCCAGATAAAAATCATTGAAATTTTTCTTTTTATTGCTAAATAAATTACAAATACAATCGAGGGAACCAAGATCAATGAATGATACAGCATATTGAATTGATACTTCCATATTATACTCCAGATCTCTTTTCGTTTTTGTGCATCCACTTCCCAAATTGGTCTAATAGAGGTGGAAAACAGAATTGAATGGTGCTTTTCATTAAATGACAGGGCATAAGCATACCAAAGATAAGTTACAATGAAAGCAAAACCTATACAGCCAGCCAAGATAAAAACAAGTGTTAAGTTCTTGATTAAAGCTGCTCGGTTATTGAAGAAATAATAGAAAAGTGCACCCCCAGAAAAAGTTAAGATAACAATTAATACGGTCACTTTGATTAAAATTGCTAAGGATAGAAAAAATGTGAAAAACACTAATCCATATTTTTTTTGTTTCGTGATGAATTTGAATAAAAAGTAGATTGAATAGAGCAAAAAAGCAAAAGAAAACACATTGGGCAATAGGCTGTCGGCATAGAACAAGAGAACTGGTGAACTAAAAATAATCCCAATAAAAATTAGCGATTTAAGTTGGTTTTGGAAAAAATGATTGACGACACGACTAAATAAAATTAATGAACCAAACAGCGTAGAAAAAGAGATTAATTTAGCAATCCATTCATAGTATCCAAAAAGTTTCCAGCTCATTCCAACTAGGTAGTAAATAATCGGGAATTCAGCTGCCGCGTATCGATTTCCCCAGTTTGAAATAAAGTTTGTTTGTGGCTCCCAAAAAGAAGCACCGTTATAATAGTTCCATGCTATAGAGAGCGAGTCAGTTTTACGCCATTCGTGAATAGGCAAAACGCCATCAAAAAAATGAATGCCTAACCCGTAAATTAAAAACAATGCAATTAAAAGGATGCCTGTTTTAAAGGAGATACTTAATTTAGTTAATCTTGCAATCAAACCTTTGTAATTAGAGGTTAGTTTCTTCAATAAGATAATTTGGGCGGTTCTTACTTTCAGAGAATAATTTTCCTAAATAAATCCCAACAATTCCTAACATCATTAATTGAATTCCTCCAATAAATAGGATAGAGGCAATGAGTGATGTCCAACCTGTAATTGCTTTTTCTGTAAATACTGAAATATAGATTGCATATACGGCATAAAGAAAGGAAAGGACAGCCAAAAATACACCGAGATAAATGGAAAAATAAAGTGGTTTTGCGCTAGAAGACGTGATTCCAGTTAGTGCAAAACGGACCATTTTTGAAAATGTATATTTCGTTTCACCTGAAAAACGTTCGTGTGGGGTATATTCAACGCCAATTTGCTTGAAACCAATACCCGGAACTATACCTCGATAAAACAGATTGTTTTCTTTGTATTTTTTAAGTGCTTCCACCACAGATCTGTCAAGCAATCTAAAATCCGCTGTTCCTTCCTCTAGTTTTGTTTCAGATAAATAATTGACTAATTTATAAAACAATTTAGAAGTCAATTTCTTGAAAAAAGTTAGTTCTTTGGTGTTTTTTCGTTTCGTATAAACCACTTGATATCCTTCTCGCCAATGATTTATAAGTATTGAAATAAGCTCCGGTGGGTGTTGTAAATCTGCATCCATACTAATTACCGCATTTCCAGTTGCGAAATCTAATCCTGCTCGTAGCGCATTTTGATGACCAAAATTTCGACTAAAATGGATGTATTTTACACGAGAATCTTGTGTGACTAGTTCTTTTATTTTGTCTAAAGAACCATCTGTACTGCCATCGTTGACATAAATAATTTCGAAAGCACTTATTTTTAATTGAGTGAATTCGGAAATCAATTTAGAGTAAAGTGGAAGTATGTTTCCTTCTTCACAATACGTTGGGATAATTATTGAAATTTCGAGTTTATTCATTTTTATCGTTTTTCTGCAACAATAAATACTAAATCGTAGGTGTTTACGCTCCAAAAAAGATTTTTTGGTATTTTTTCGTACATCTTTTTCGAAAGATAATTCCCTTTTTTATTTAATAGAAAGAGTGAATACCAAGTTTGTTTTACACTGCGCGAAATGGGTGGATAAAATACTTTTTTTACATCAAATCCATTTTTTTCAAGTAGTAATGACAACGTTTTTTTTGAGAAATAATGAAGGTGTGAAGGTGGATGGATTTGGCGCCATTTTTCACCTTGAATTTTGGGAAGTAATCTTTCAATATCACCGGTTGTAATAAATAGTCTACTTCCTGTCACTGTTTTTTGAGCAATTTTTTCAATAAACTTTTCAGGACTTGGTAAATGTTCAATTACATCCCACATAAAAACATCTGTATAGGTTTCAGAGGTGTTCACCTCCAAAAAATCTTGGCAAATAGTATTTATCTTAAAATGAGTTTGCCCGTAATGACATGCTTCTTGGGCTATATCATAACCTGAATAGCGCGAATTTGAATACATTGAACGAATAAAATCTCCGAAAATACCATAAGCACAGCCAATTTCTAAAATATTCTCAGGACGATAGGCGTGAAATACTTTTTGAATTTGTTTTAGTCTATTGCGCGAATTTTTTCTAACAGCAAGTTCGTCTGAAAGGTAATCTAAATACTCTCCACCATTAAAATAATTCGATGAATATATTTGGTTTAATTCTTCATTCGTGTATTCATCACTGCAAGTAACAAAGCCGCATGAATCACACTTGGAAAGCGTGTTATTAAAAATCGTTTTTAATAACGAACTGTTACAAACAATGCAATTCATAAATCGATGAACGTGTTGGTTATGAAATCAAATTTAATCATTAAAAAGATTAATTGTGAAATCAACGTTTAAATCTAGGCTATAATTCGCCCTCTTCTTTTTCCTCCGGTGGGGGCAATTCCTTTGTTTTCTTTTTCTCCGAAGCTTTTGGTTTTTCTTCCTTTCCTTTTTTTTCAGTTTTTGGTTTTGAATCTACCGATTTTTTATCTGACTTTTTTGGCGACGTTTCTGAATCATTGTCGGGTTGGGATTCCATTACTTTTGTACCATCCTTCGTTGTTTCCTGACCGTACTCGTTCCAATATTTTTCACTTATTACCTTTCCTTTCAAATAGACCACAAGTGACTGCATTTGGCGGTTTTCATAATATTCTTTGAAGGTTCCTTCAGGAAGTCCTTTTTTATAATGCTCCTCAAATTTTATAGAATCATTTGGCAAGTAGAAAATAAAATCACCCTCTTTGATTCCATCTTTCCAAGTTTCTTCGAACATCTTTTTACCGTTGTCATAATAGGAAATGCATTTTCCAGCCTCTTTTCCTTTTTTGAATTTTCGGTCATTGATCAACGTTCCATCCTTGGTGTATTTTTTATAATCACCCTCTAGTAATCCGGTGTTATAGTTTATTTCCGATTCCATTTTTCCATTAGAGAAATACATGCGCTGCACACCATGCGACAAGGATTCAATTTGTTCACCCTTGGTAACAACTTTATAATTTTCAAATGTGATAGTGTCTCCATTCGCTTTTAAAAACAGTTGCTCACCAGACATTTTTCCTAAAACATAATTGGATATTTCTTTAAGGGCATTCGTGGAATCGTAAAAAAGCTCAATTTTTCCGTCAAATTTTCCCATGATTTTTGTTCCCCTTTCTTGGATGCATCCAGATGGATGATTGACGAGGTATTGACCATTTATTTGACCAGATTCAACATTCAATCGAAAATACGTTTTCTCATTAACTGAATAACAGGATTCACATTCCCCATTAAAAGGTTGCTTGCTGTGGTTCCATAAAATGGCATTGGTGCCTGGGTCTGTCATTAATTTATCATCAAAACTAATCACTCCTTTCTTTCTGCCACAATCAGAAACAATATACCCTTCAATATCGATGCTATCTTCGTAACATTTTAATTTTGTTTGCTTTCCAGTTTGACTAAAGGTAATTGCAGATTGGACAAGGGTTAGCATGAAAAAAAGAGAATATTTCATATTAGTTGATAATTAATTTTTCGATGTGTTTTTCGATTTCATTCAGGTAGTTTAAGAATTCTATTTGAACATAATAAATACCAGAAACGATAACGGAGTCTATTGTTACTAAATTGGATGCTGGTTTTGCCCTTTCTACAATTTTTCTGCCAAATGAATCATAAACACAAATTGAGGTTGCATTCATTTGATAGGGCAGTTGCACAGTAAACCCTTCGTTAGAATTGCAGGGATTGGGTAAAAGCCGAATTTCATCGCTTGGTTGCACCATGGAAAATAAATTTCGATCAAAAGAAAATAAATAAAATCCGCTAATTCGATCCGAAACTAAAATTCGCTGACTCGGAAGTAAAGCATAAATTCCCCACGCTCCCCACATGGAAAAGGTATTCCCGTTGATGTCTTGGTGTGTGTCGTAATATGCGATTTCTTCCGGTGGGTTTGTCCGTAAGTCAAAAATGCGTAATCCATCGTTATAGTAAGCAACGAAAGCAAAATCATTTGTGCATTGAATGTTGTGAGCAGTTTTTAAATACGGCTCATTTTTCGTTCCAAATACCGATTGTATGATTAAATTTTTATCCTCCGTAACTTGTGCTTTCTTAATGCGCGTTCCTGAGGTTTCATCCGCAAAAACATACGTTTCGTTATTGGGTGTAAGCCATCCTTGGTGGTTAAATCCTTGTTCTTGATAAAAACTTAAATTACTCAAAAATTGAGGCGAAGTTGGATTGGTGAAATCATATACGCGAATTCCGTCATATCCACAATTTAAAATGGCCAAATTGTCGCGGACAAAAATATCATGTACTTCAGGAATATCATTGGGACCTTCCCATAGTAAGGTAGGGTTCAATGGATCTTGCAAAGAAAAAACCTTTAACGGCACTAAACTCAACTCTTGTCCATTTAAGAAAGGAGTTACCGAACAAGCATATAGCAAAGCATTGCTCGTATCGATAAACAAATTGTGGATTTTTCCTATTGTGGTATTTTGTATATCGGCAACCAGTTCAACAGAATCTGGTAAATAGCTTAGGTCCATGATTTGTAAGCTTCCCGATCCTTCATCACCGGTTGCATAAAGAAAATTCTGATACGTTTTATATTCTCGAGTAATGGCTTGACTTGAAACGTATCTACCCGGAATAAAATCAATAAATTGGAAGGAGTCTGCCGCTGTTAGTTGAAAAATATGGTGACCTTCCGTGGACCCAATAACACCATACTCTTTGCCATTTTGAACAAATCCCCAGCAACTGCTATATCGTACTTGAGTTGAATTTGTTAAAATCGAATCGGACTGCCAATTGTCGAGTAATCGACAGTTTTTGGAATCTTGAGCTCGAATTTGATGTGAAAATCCAATGGTTAAGCTACTGAAGAGGCTTAGCAAAAGTAACCTACTTTGAATCTGTTTAATGAATTCGTTTGATGTAAACATTTTGAGTTTTTGAACCATCCAAATTATACCATTTTCCAATCAGAATTTCCAAATCTTCTATGTCATAAGGAAGAATAAAATAGCCTTTTTCTACGTTGTTTTCTTTAATATAAATAGTCGATTGCTCGCTATCACCAATCGGACTGTTTCCCTCTAAACTATATGTTTTTGCTGGGGTGGAATTGATAGTCGAGTAATTTCCTATAATTATCCCATTGGATTGCATATTGAGTTGCATGGTAACTGGGGTTGTACCGATTGTTCCATTGCCGATAAATTGATACAAAACACTCACTTTTTTTTGTGCAACGACTGTCCCTAAACCAATTATTCCAAGCCAGCTATAAAGAAAAAACAATTTCATAGTACAATTTATTTATTCCCAAATTCGAATTCCTACGTTGTGATACTCCTAAACTACTCTATTCAGATTCAATGTTAAAGTTAGACAATTTTGAAGAGTTGGTTAATCAAAAATAATACAATGTTTTTCAATTGTTCGAAATGCTTGTACATTTGCCGGGTGAAAGAAAATTTTGGCAAGGAATATAAATTATGTAGTAAACTTCTCATCGATGCCGTATTTGCTGGTGGTAACCGTTTGAAACAATATCCCTTATATGCAATTGTTCTAGAAACGAAACTAACGGAAAATGTTCCTTTTCAAGTATTAATATCAGTTCCAAAAAAAAAAGTGAAACGTGCTGTGCAACGAAACTTCATCAAAAGACTAATTCGTGAGGCATTTCGAAAGAATAAAGTACATTTAGAATCGTTTATAGAAAACACAAAAAAAAAATACGCCATTTGTTTTGTTTACTCATCAAATGAATTACCCACTTTCGAGTTTATTCAAGAAAAAGTCGAAAAATTAATTATTAAACTAATTGATCATGAAAATACAACAAGTTAATTCCTTTAATCTACTAAAATCGAAGATTCGAATCTTTCTTCTTTTATTTTTCATTCAAACAAATTGCTGGGCCCAATCGAACGGATTTGAGGTGTTGAAAAACCTGGAAATCATGGATCAGATTTTTGAACAATTGGAATTATATTATGTTGACAATCCCGAAACAGGCAAAATATCAAAGGCTGCTATTGATGCTATGTTGAAGGATTTAGATCCCTATACCGTTTATTATCATGAGGCAAATATTGAAGATTATCGTTTATTAACTACGGGTCAGTATGGCGGTTTAGGTGCTCAAATTGTCAAAATTGGCGATTATGTTACCGTTTCTGAAGTGTATGAAGGAAATCCGGCTCAAAAAGGAGGCCTACTTCCTGGAGATAAAGTGATCGCAATTGATGGTAAGAGTATGGTAAAAAAATCCAATGATGAGGTTTCAACCGCTATGAAAGGACCCAAAGGAACCACCGTAAACATTGAGATAGAACGTCCAAGTCAAGGCAAAAAAGTACTATCGCTGACTCGAGATGAAATAAAACTTCCAGATGTTCCTTATTCAGGTATTATTAAAGATAAGGTGGGGTATATTAAACTAAATTCTTTTACTCAGACGGCCCACGCAGATGTAAGCAAAGCCTTCGAGAAATTAAAAAAAGAAGGCATGAAGGAATTGATTTTGGATTTGCGAGGAAATGGCGGCGGATTGTTGATTGAGGCGGTGAAAATCGTGAATATGTTTGTGCCAAAAAACCAAACAATTGTAACAACCAAAGGGAGAATAAAGGAAGAAAATAAACTATATAAGGCACTGGATGAACCAACAGATTTGATAATACCTTTGGTGGTCTTGATCGATGGAAATTCAGCCTCTGCATCTGAAATTGTTTCAGGAAGTCTTCAAGATTTGGATCGAGCAGTAATTGTGGGTTCAACCAGTTTTGGCAAAGGATTGGTTCAGCGCACCTACGACCTAAAATATGGTTCGAAAGTGAAGTTAACAATTGCCAAGTATTATACTCCATCCGGAAGATGCGTACAACGCTTGGAATATTACGATAAAAAAGAAGGGGACAAAGTGGCTGAAATTGCTGACTCCTTGCTCAAATCATTCCAAACACCAAATGGTCGAAAAGTGATTGATGGAAGAGGAATCGAACCAGATGAAAAAACGGGTACCGAAACCTTGAGTAAATTTACACGCACGCTACTTCAAAATCATGTCTTGTTTAATTTCGCAACGGAATATTATCAGAAAAACCCTTCAGTTTTACCTGCAGAACAATTTAAATTATCCAGCGATGAACTTAAATCATTCAAGGAATTTGTTTTGAAACAAGATTTTGACTTTGCAACAGCATCTGAGGAGAGTATCATAAAATGGAAAGAAACGGCCGAGAAGGAGGGGTATTTTGAGTCTGTTCAATCCGATTATGAGGCCTTATTGAAAAAAGTAGGCTCGTCCAAAGAAGCTGATTTAACCAAATCAATGAATGAAATTGCAAGTATCTTGGAAAATGAAATAGTTTCTCGCTATTATTTTGAAAATGGGCGCATCATCCATGGATTTACCTCGGATAAAAGTGTTTCCAAAGCAATAGAAATTTTACAAAACTCGAATACCTACAATTCAATTTTGAAGAAGTAATATTCTTACTTGCTCATAAGTATGTTAAAGCGTTTTTTTGGAGTAAATTATTCGAATACAGTCCATGTATTGGTATTATGCATGTTTGCTGTTGGAATTGTGTGTAGTAAAGCGCTTTTATCGATTGGGATTCTGCTGGGATTACTGAATTTACTTCTTGAAATGGAATATAGAGCATTATTTCATTCACTTAAATCAAATGTGTTTTTTGGACTCATTGGTGGTCTGTTTTTTCTGCATTTACTCGGTTTAATTTGGACTGAAAATTATGCAGCAGGTTGGGATGATGTGCGCATGAAAACATCTTTGTTAACGATTCCTCTTATTGTTTTTGCGAAACCCGATTTAGTGTTGGCTTGGCGAAATCGTTTATTAAACATCTTACTACTTGCAATTCTGCTAATTGCACTAATTAATACCTTGACCTATTTTCAATTATTTGGCAGTAAGTGTTACAGTGACATGCGTGAATTGTCTTTGTTTGGTTCTCACATTCGTTTTGGAATATTGGTTGCTTTTGGCGTTGCTATTGCCTTTTATCAGGGGAATAAATCGGATAAATGGAATTACTTTTATTGGGTAGTATCATGTGTTCTAATCGCTTACACTGTCTTTAGTCAAGTGTTTTCTGGACTTGTTTCCTTATTAATTGTTCTTCTGTTTAGCGCTGTTTTTGTATTGTCGAAGAAGCGATTTCGTTTTATCGGAATTGGTTTGGTTCTATCTATTGTTTTTACGGGCTGTGCCTTATTGTATTATTTATCAATCCCTCCAAAAGAGAGTGATTTGCCGGTAAATAAGGCAGAGTTAGAAGTAGCTTGGAAACAACATTCCAAATTTGATTTTCAAGGAGTAGACAAGAAAAAACAGCCTATTTTTTATACCATCGTTCGTTACCTGCATTCAAAAAAATTGCCTGCTAATCGAGATGGAATGAATCAGTTAGAAGCAAGTGATTTCCGAGAAATGGAAAACGGTACGGCGGATATTAACGAGAAGAAAGCCGGTTTTATTGGTCGATTAAACGAAATGCGTTACCAAATTCACGTGGCCAATAATCCCAATGGGAGTACTTTACTTCAACGTTTGGAATTTTGGGAGGTAGGGCTGAAAATTATTCAATCAAATTTCTTTTTTGGTGTTGGAACAGGTGATATTAAATCTGCATTTCAACACGAGTATCAAGTTGAAAAATCAGTGTTGTTGCCTGAAAATCGCCTGGAGGCCCACAATACCTACCTAACCTTTTTTATCACGTTTGGTGTTGGAGGATTTCTTTATCTCATTTTTGTGATTTATAAATTTACAATGCTTCAAATAAAATTACGTAACAAGCTTGCAATAATTTTTATTGGATTAATCGCTGTCTCATTTTTAACGGAAGATACGCTTGAAACACAAATGGGGATTAGTATTTTTAGTTATTTATTTGCGCTTTTCTCTAATCAAAAAATCAAATCGATTGATGAGTAATTTTTTGAGAAAAGTTCGCTGATCGCCCCCAACGAACAAACAATTCTTACCTTTGTTTACTAATTTTAGCGCATTATGTCATATTGCTTGGATTTATTGAACCGAAAACGCATTCCAACCTTGGAAGTTTCTATTGGTAATCTCAAAATGGGTGGGGAAAATCCAATTCGCTTGCAATCCATGACCACTACCGACACCATGGATACTGAAAAATCAGTTGAACAATCCATTCGAATGATTGATGCAGGATGCGAACTAGTGCGATTGACTGCGCCAAGTAAAAATGAAGCGGAAAATTTAGGGAAAATAAAACAGGCTTTAACCGAAAGAGGATATTCAGAACCACTTGTTGCAGATATTCATTTTACCCCAAATGCGGCTGAAATTGCGGCCAAATTAGTGGAAAAAGTACGAGTTAATCCCGGTAATTATGCAGACAAAAAGAAATTCGAAGAGATAGATTATACGGACGAAAGTTATCAAGCTGAATTACGGAGAATTGAGGAAAAGTTTACGCCGCTTGTTTTGTTGTGCAAGGAAAATAAAACGGCTATGCGTATCGGAACAAACCATGGTTCTCTTTCGGATCGAATATTAAGCCGCTATGGAGATACTCCAGAAGGAATGGTTGAGTCCGCTTTTGAGTTCATTCGTATTTGCGAAAAAAACGACTTTTTTAACATCACCATTTCCATGAAGGCCAGTAATACATTGGTGATGGTGCAAGCTTACCGCTTGCTAGTTTCCGATATGTTGAAAAATGGACGTTGCTATCCCTTACATTTAGGAGTAACAGAGGCTGGAGATGGAGAAGATGGAAGAATCAAATCGGCGGTTGGAATTGGTGCCTTATTGGAAGATGGAATAGGGGATACTATTCGCGTTTCATTGACGGAAGAACCAGAATTTGAAATTCCAGTTGCACGAAAATTAGCTGAGAAATTTGATTTGTCTTCGATTTATCCTTTGCCACAATTTGAAGGAGAATTACCCTACAATCCTTTTGAATATGAACGAAGGAGTACGTCTGAAATCCACAATATTGGTGGTAAACACGTGCCGGTTGTAGTGGCAGATTGTTCAGCCAAACAAACGATTACCCCGGCTAATTTTTATGGTTTTGGATACAATTACTCTATTCAATTGGATAAATGGAATTTACAAGATTTAGCGGCTGATTATGTCTATATTGGACAAAACACACTCGATTTTGAAGTGCCTGGTACTTTGGGGGTTATAGTTGATTTTACTCGTTGGAAAGAAAATTACACATCCAAAGCAGGTTTCTACCCCTTGATTAATTTGAACGATTTAAATGATTTAGCGAAGAATCAACAGGCGTTTTTGGCCTTGGAATGTACCGATGAACTCCCGTTGGATTTGCATGAATATTCAAAATTAACGGTTGTATTATCCACTCGCTTTTCAAATAAAACGCAACTATTTAGAAAAGTATATATTGATTTGCTCAATCGGAAAATAACAAATCCAGTGATCTTAAAAGTTGAAAATGACACAACGGATAGTGAAACATTTCAATTGTATGTTTCAAGCGATTGTGGATCTTTATTTATTGACGGTTTTGGAGATGGAATTTGGTTAAAAGGGACACAACCAATGACACTGATAAATTCTACTGCGTTTGGAATACTTCAAGCAACCCGCACACGCATCTCTAAAACAGAATATATTTCGTGTCCATCGTGCGGAAGAACCTTGTTTGATCTACAAGAAACTACTGCTAAAATTCGTGCACGAACGTCACATTTGAAAGGACTCAAAATTGGAATTATGGGATGCATAGTCAATGGTCCTGGAGAAATGGCTGATGCCGATTATGGATACGTGGGAACAGGTCCAGGAAAAATCAATTTGTACAAAGAGAAAACCGTTGTGCGTAAAAACGTTCCCGAAGAGCAAGCCGTACAATCCCTCATAGAACTCATTAAAGAACATGGCGATTGGGTGGAGTTGGTTTAAATGTTAATTCAGAAAACGTAAATGTGTTATTGAACAACAATTCGTTGACTCTTTAGCTACGTTATTGGTTTGAATTTTTTAATAAAACCGGGATTTCTAAATAGTTCAACGATTTAGAAGTCATTTTAAATAAGGGTAAAACAATTGACACAAAACGTTACTAAAAGATAAAGAACTACTCTTGTTTCATCCTTGCTACACAAAAAAGTCACTTATTTTGAAGAATTTATCGATCAACAAACGCTATAGAATTTGATTTTTTTTCTCCTATATATTGTTTTATTTGCTGGGCTAACCCTCTTTCAAAAGAAAGCGTGGCTTCATCCCGTATTCAAAACCAGTAAAAAAGTTTCTTGGCTGATTTCCGGTTTGTCGTTGTACATGCTCTATCTATCAGTAGACCAAGGGCAATTTTTGACCGGAATCATTGCGCAGTATGGCATGCAAGGTTTATGGATTGTGTGGGCAGGTTGGCTTGGAACATTTGTCGTGCCACTCGTTTTTGCTCCGCTTTGGCAAAAAATGGATTTTATGACCGACAACCAGTTTTTACTCTTTCGTTTCCCTGGAAAAAGCGGACGAGTCCTTCATCTTTTTAGAGCAATTTATGTG
>Ga0049081_10000504_pt1 | contig 14989 bp, 42 predicted proteins | sample GreLakmeER78MSRF_FD_66717 | JGI IMG/M metagenome (GOLD analysis project Ga0049081, IMG submission 66717) | Freshwater lentic microbial communities from great Laurentian Lakes, MI, USA - Great Lakes metaG ER78MSRF | ecosystem: Environmental > Aquatic > Freshwater > Lake | place: Great Lakes...
ACTAACAGGATCAAAAACAACAAAAGAACTCAAGGAGTGGATCTATAATGATTAAAAAGCAGCAAACAAGATTAACCGACGAAAGAACATCGTTCAAGCCATTTGCCTATCCATGGGCATATGAAAAGTGGTTACAGCACGAACAAAGCCACTGGCTTCACACTGAAGTGCCGATGCTTGAAGATGTCAAAGATTGGAAAAACAAACTAACACAAGAAGAAAAAAACTTTCTGACGCATATCTTTCGTTTCTTTACACAAGGTGATATCGATGTTGCTGGTGGCTATGTCAAAAACTATTTGCCGTATTTTCCACAACCAGAAGTTCGTATGATGTTGTTGGGCTTTGCTGCACGTGAAGCATTACACATTGCTGCATATTCACATTTGATTGAAACATTGGGTATGCCAGATACAACTTATTCTGAATTTCTTGAATACGAGGCTATGCGTGAAAAACATAATTATGTACTTGATATTAGCTCACAGAATGGCGATGCTGCTTCTACTGCTACTCATATTGCAGTATTCTCTGCTTTCACCGAAGGGATGCAACTATTCAGTTCCTTTATCATGTTACTTAACTTTGCACGACAAGGCAAAATGAGAGGCATGGGTCAAATCATTACTTGGTCAATCGTTGACGAAACACAACACGCCGAGTCTATGATCAAATTATTCCGTTCATACATTGAAGAGAACAAAGAAATTTGGAACGATGACCTCAAATCAAGAATTTACACCATTGCTGAAAAAATGGTTGAACTTGAAGATAAGTTTATCGACTTGGCGTTTGATATGGGTGGTATCAGCAGTCTTACTTCTGAAGAAGTGAAAACATACATTCGTTATATTGCTGATCGTCGTTTGATTTCACTTGGACTCAAAGGTGTATTCAAAGTCAAAAAGAATCCACTGCCGTGGGTGGAAGAAATGATCAATGCACCAACACACACAAACTTCTTTGAGAATCGTGCTACAGATTATTCAAAGGGTGCATTGTCTGGTAATTGGGAATCAGTGTGGGGTAAAGCCGCATAATATTACAATTCCGTTTCAGGTGTCTCTATTTCTAAATAATAGAAAAGAGAAAAATCGGTCACAATGATCAGGTGACTCTGGACCCGTAACCAGAACTTCTATGCAAAAAACATATCGTAGCATCTTCATCTCAGACGTTCACCTTGGAACAAAAGATTGCAAGGCTGAAGCACTCAATAACTTTCTCAAACACAATACCTGCGATACACTATACCTTGTTGGTGATATCATTGATGGCTGGAAAATAAAACAAAACAAGTGGCGTTGGAAACAAAGTCATACGAATGTTGTTCGTAGAGTTTTGGGTCATGCCAAAAAAGGAACACGTGTAGTATACGTTTTAGGTAATCATGATGAATTTCTACGACCATTTCTTCAATACAATCTAAGTTTTGGTATGTTAGAAATGGTAAATCAATGTGAGCATATCGGTGCTGATGATAAACATTATTTGGTGATTCATGGAGATTTGTTTGATGGTATCACAAGATTGGCACCATGGCTATCATTTTTAGGAGACAGAGCATATGATTGCATCTTATCAGTTAATAATAAATTTAATTGGATCTTACATAGAATTGGTATTGGTTATTTTAGCCTTAGTCGTTTTCTCAAGCACAGGGTAAAAAAGGCAATAGATTTTATTTTTCAATTTGAAAAAAATCTAGCAGGCTATTGCAAGAAAAAAGGATACGATGGCGTGATATGTGGGCACATACATCATGCCGAGATAAAAGAAATAGATGGTGTAACATATATGAATGATGGTGATTGGGTTGAATCATTGACAGCATTGGTTGAACATCACGATGGCCGATGGGAAATAGTAACATGGACACAGGAGACCGATCATGTGGTTGATGATATTGATAGCGGTACACCTACACGATCCAAAGGATATACCAGGAAAAATAACTCTAGAGTTTCAGGATCAGATTAGTTGTGAGAAAAGTTTACAGAGTATGAACTATTGGCTAAAATTCGATTCGTTCAAAGTTGAAGGAAGGTGTATAAGAAATGATAAAACTAAGTGATAAAATTACGATTGTAATACCTTGCAAAAATGAAGAAAATTACATTCAACATTTACTGACATCATTGAGATTGCAAAAAATTGGAAACACTAGAATTATAATTGCTGATAGTTCAACCGATAATACCAGAAAAGTTATAAAAGATAATAGTGCCTCTTTGAATATTGAAATCATTGAGGGTGGTCCAGTTTCAATTGCTAGAAATAATGGTGCTAAACTTGCCACTACACCTTATATCCTATTCATTGATTCCGATGTTCGTTTTTTTGATAAGTATGTAATTCGTGATGCTGTCGAAGAAATTGAATTCTACGATTTGGATTTGGTTGGTGCCAAAATATATTGCTATGATAATGATTGGCGGGCAAGTGTTGGATTCATGTTATTTAACTTTGTAAACAATATTCTCAAACGTTTTAGTCCATTTGCAGTTGGTGCATTTATGCTCACACGCAAGGATAAATTTGAAGAATATGGTGGTTTTCCTGACAAGTATATAACTTCCGAAGATTTTTTCCTCTCAAGATTGTACGACCCTCAAAAATTTAGAATCATCAATCACTACTTTGGCCAAGATTCCCGCAGATTCAAGAAAATGGGTTATTTCGGCATGGCCATTTACCTCATCAAAAATTTTATAAACCGTAATAACAAAAAATACTGGGACAAGTTGGACGGGACCAAATACTGGGAATAGTCTAAATAAATGTTTACTGCCTAACATAGGGAGGCATCATGAAGCATTTATTTACTTTTATTGTGGCAATACTCCTTACTTCTTTCTCTCATGCCAGCCAGAAAGACTTTACACTGAATATTACCAATAATGATGTAATTATTCACAACCAAAAAGACTGGCATTTTGTAGTCGAATCTGATGACTATGATATATACATTGAGAAAGGTATGTTGGGTGCAAAACAAGAAATTGTTAGATTTCATGCTTTTGTTCCATATCACACTCCAGAAAAAATGTTTGGTTCAAGTGTTCCTGTGAAAGCATTATATGTTTATGGTTCATTACATTGTGGTAAACAACAATTAATGTTACTCATTGACATATATGTTGACGAAATTAATAAAATAATTTTTAGAAATTCTTACGAGATTAACACAAATATTGTTTCTTTGAATGTACCAAATACCACACGTTTCGATATACTCAATCTTGTTTGTAAGGAATCAATATGAAAAAATTACTATTAGCACTTCTGTTAGTCCCAACACTGGCACTGGCACAAAAAGCACCGCAAGGTATGACATATGATGCACAAATTTTACGTGTAAATGATGGTGATACTGTGGTCATTTCAGCACCATTTTTACCAGTACCATTGAAGCCCGAACTTGCTGTACGTATCTATGGTGTAGATACACCAGAAAAGGGCTTTCGGGCACAATGTCCCCAAGAAGATGAACGAGGAAAACTTGCTACTAAATTTACAACCAACGCCGTTGCTAAATCTACCAAACGTCAGGTTACGTTATACGGGTGGGATAAATTTGGTGGTCGTGTATTGGGTGATATCATTTTAGATGGCCAAAGTCTCCGTGCAGGATTAATTCAAAATGGCTTTGCCCGTGAGTATTACGGCGAAGCAAAACAATCATGGTGTAACTAATGATAAATCTAAGACACGAATGTACCGCTTGTAGTTCACAATTTACAGTATCATACAACGAATTGTATACCGAATCAGATCCCATGCACTGTCCCTTCTGTGGAGAATTTTTAGTGTTGGAGGATGAAGATTTTAGTGCTGATGATGATGAGGATGATAGCCCACTGTGACATGGTATAATAATGGTGTGCCGTTTGAAGATGACGGCACACATTTTGGATTTGTCTATCTAATAGAAAATCTTATCACTAATAGGAAATATATTGGACGCAAATACTTTAGTAAGGCTGGTGTCCGTCAAGTCAACGGAAAAAAGAAAAAAGTCAGAAAAACTTCCGATTGGGAAAATTATTGGGGTTCCAACGAGACACTCAAAGCAGAAGTTGCCGAACTAGGCGAACACAATTTTCGTCGGACAATTCTCCATTTGTGTAAAAGTAGGTCGGAATGTTCGTATTTCGAAACATACGAAATATTTACTAGACATTGCTTGTTGGATGAGTTATACTATAATGAGTGGGTGTCGGCAAAGATACGCAAAGCCCACTTAAAAAATGTTGCGACCGCACATAAATAAAACTGTGATGCCTAATTAGGGTCACACAATCTTAAGGAGATAATCATGTTTTTCACACAAGCACCTCAATTTCCAACAATGTACACTTGGAACGATGTTCAGCGTAAGGCTGAAGAAACAACACTCAAAACCATTGACTTCAATAAGGTTTTGATTGACCATACTCTAGATTACTTTGATGATATCACAGGTAAAACTTTTACTACATATAAAGTGAAGGCGTCAAATTTCAATAATAATGTGGCAGAAGATGCAAAAAAAATCATCAGGGCTGAAAGCAAAAAGACTAAAGATTGATATAGAGTACAAAACTAAGTTTTGGCACCCAGTGGTCAGAAACGGTTGGTGGTTGAAGTTTTCTACCTACCGTGACCACTTTATTCTTTTAATGATAGTTTCTCAGTATACAGGTCAAACAATAATTCGGTATTACGAAGATGAAAATGAGGCAGTAGCATTTATCAATTTCGTCACCACATGTAATTCACAAGACATTCTACTTTCAGCATAGAGGTATATTATGGATATTATGAACTCTCTGAAAAACAGCAGAGATATGATCGATTCATTGATTGCAAATAAAACCCAATCATTTGCTTCATCAACAATACCTGGTCCTTTGGATGAATTAGAAAAGGCCGCACAGGAATGTGTAAATGCAATTCAACGTGGCAATAAAATCTTTTTCATGGGCAATGGTGGTTCAGCGGCAGAAGCACAACATTTGGCTGGTGAATTAGTATCATACTTTATGACACAAAGTGAGCCATATGCGGCAATTGCATTGAACACGGACACCTCAGTTATCACTGCAATTTCAAATGATTTAGGTTACAAGCATGTATTCTCACGCCAACTTCATGCACTCTCAAAGCCTGGTGATGTAGCAATTTATCTTTCAACATCAGGAGGTTCAGAGAATATACTTGAAGCAATGAAGTATGGTTATCTGAATCAATTAGTAAACATTGCATTCACTGGTTCGAAAAAACGATGGATGCATGAATATGCAAATTATTACATAGCAATACCATCTACATCAACACCCACAATTCAAGAAGGGCATTTGATTCTTGGTCACATTCTTTGTCATTACATAGAAGAAAAACTAGAAGATGCCAATACAAAAGACTTGTCCTAGATGTGGCGTATCACACACTAAACGTGGACCATATTGTTCAAGGTCTTGCGGTAATGCTCGTCAGCACACCGAAGAGGATAAACAGATTCGGTCACAGAAACTACTTGAATACCATCTAACACCAGAAGGTGCAGCAACACGTGCAAAGTCTGGAAAAATAGTTACCGCAATCAAACGTGGTGAAGATTGGAGTTCGGTAGAAATAGATGAATATGCGATAAATATACCAGATGTCACTGATTATTCAGCAGATTACGATGATTCCTGGCAACGTGCCGAAAAATGGTAACTTGACAAATGATATATTCTAATCTATACTGTCACTATGGCTGAGATATATACATTTACACCCAAAACCAAACCTCAACGGTTCATTGAATTAGACCGTTTGAGGGCAAAACTATTGGAGTTGCATGAAGCAAGAGATGCCCTTAATAAAGAAATTAGATACACGAAAGATGCAATCACACTCCTTGAAAAGGGTGAAAAATGATTGACGATAATGACGATATGAATGATGATATTCAAGATGAGATTAACATCATTGATAAGATGAATATATTAATAGCACTTATACACAGGACAGGGCCCAAAGGACAAGTGGCTTTGCTTCAATTACTTGAAGAGGCAAAGTTTCAATTATTTTATGCATGGAATGAAGCCAACTATTATCGTGAACTCTGTGAGGGATACGAGAAAGCAATCGACAAACTGGGCAGTGGACTGAAAGAGTAAAAGGTCCGCTGTCAAAGGAGACAGCAATGGACCATTTTTACAAAGAGTTTATGTTTTTTCTCATGATACTGTTTACAGCCATGTTACTGCCGTATATTTTCCACACAATACACTAATGCAGCCATACGACGAACGACCCTATTTACGTTTTACCGTGATTGAATGGATTGTTATTTTTTCACTTCTATTCTTCATGGTTATTTCTTCGGCTGATGCCAAGCCACGTAAGAAAAAACAAAAACGTTACAATGTGCAAACAACGGAACTATCTGTAATGGTCACCGACATAACCGACGATCATATTACTACATCACACAACATTGATAAGATTCGTGCATTGGCTAGTATGACTAAGTTGATGACTGCAATGGTCGCATTAGATTATGATCCGAACATGAATCGTAAGTTGACACTGAGTAAAATGGCAGACAGCAAAATGCCCAAGCGTGAATACACACGTGGTGAATTGTTTCATATGCTATTGATAAAAAGTGACAATGCAGCAGCAGAAACGCTGGCATCGGATTATCCTGGTGGCCGTGAAAAGTTTATGAAGAGCATGAATCTGCGGGCAATGATGTTGGATATGTATGGCACACATTTTGATGATCCATCTGGTCTGAGTCGAATGAATGTAAGCACCGCATCCGATGTCACAAAGATGGTGATAGGTGCCAGTGAATATCCAGAAATACGTGATATATCTACCAAGAAAACGACAACGATTTTGACACAGGTCAAACGGAAGAATCGTATATTGGTGCTACATAATACAAACAGTGCCATTTTGTCACAAGTGCATGGTGTACAGGTAAGTAAAACAGGTTACACTAATCCCGCAGGCTTTTGCGTAGCGTTAATGGTACAGAAAAATGTTGGTGATGCCTTGCACCATCAGGTAATTGTTGTAATGGGCGCACGTAATCCGTCACAAAGAGTTGATACTGTGAAGAAAGTCGTGTACAATAAGCGTAAGGGGAATAATTATGAAACGTTCCGAAGAGTTTGACGCATTGATGAGCCGAATTCAAAAACTGGCTGAGTATGAAGTTGAGGTAAACATACCCGAACAAATGCAGTTTGATGGTCCAGTTCCATTTGATATGTCGATTGAAAATGATGTGGCATATGTGACAGTTATAGCAGCATCACCAGAAGAAGCAAGAATGAAAGTCTATGAATACTTCGAAAGCAAATACAAATAAGCCCTGGTTATCACCAGAGTATGACATTCCCGTTCTTGAGAATGAAGAAATGTGGTCGCAAAAAGTTATAGATGACACTGCTGGATATATCTGGCTAGAAATTGATAGGGAAAAAAATGACAAAGAAACAAAAGAAAAGTGAAACAATAGATTTGATTCCAGATCCACAAATTCAGGGATTGTTTCCTACGCCTGTTCTATTCGCAAAATTTTATCGTGACTGGACAGAAGAAGAAAAAGAGTTTTTCAAAGAGACTGCAAAAAACACCACAAAAAATTCTGGTAACACAACGAGTGCTGATCGATACGTATTAGATCATCCTGTGATGAAGGATATCCGTAATTACTATCAGACCCATGTAAACTATTACATGGAAAAAATATATGCACCAAAGAATCCAGTTGAGGCATACATTACACAATCATGGATGAATTACACAGACACTGGTCAGTATCACCACAAACATGCACACCCAAATAGTTGGCTATCTGGATGCATTTACATTAGCACTGACCGAGAAAAAGATCGAATTACATTTTATAAAGAAGGTTACAATCGAATCGATTTGCCTACTGAAAACTTCAACCCATATAATTCACAATCATGGTGGTTTTCTGTAGGCACTGGTGATATTGTTATCTTTCCGTCATATCTCACACACATGGTGGAACAAACAACCAGCAGTGATACAAGGGTGAGTATTGCTATCAATACTTTTCTCAAAGGTTATATTGGCGATGAGCATAGTCTGACTGGTTTACATTTGAAAGAGCAAGATTCAGATGTATCATATAGAACTGAGCCAAGGCCGAATGGTACAGCAACAGGATACTAATACAAACAAGGGCCTTTAGCATAATTGGTGATTGCAGCAAACTCATAATTTGTACTGTCTCGGTTCGAGTCCGAGGAGGCCCACCAACAAACTGGCGTTCGTATAATGGATAATACAATGCTCTTCTAAAGCATGAATATGGGTTCGATTCCTGTACGCCGGACCATTTTATGGAGTTACAATGACTACTTTGAAAAGTGTAGATGTTTGGATTGATGGTTTACAAAACGATAGTGTGATTACTGCAAAAGACTATCAGAATATTGCAAAAGACTATCCACCAGTAGTTGATCATGCCTCAGTAATGCGTGGAAGTTGGAATAATACATCAGTCGATAAATCAATACCCATAGTCACACGATTGGGTTCAGAAGTGCCGATTCAAGGTAAAATGATATCGGCCGAGATGAGGCTAGATGCCAATGAAGCAATACAGATGGACGATTTAGAACTCAAAAATAGATTGATTACAAAATTAGTAAGAGAATTGATGGATGGCAAGTGCATAGAGTTTACAAAACAACAAGATGTTGCAAATATGGAAACAATAGTCCGTGCTAGAATTTTTGTAACACCCGACGACCAGATTCGTGTTATCAGAAAGACAAATAATGACAAATAAAGTTATCAAAAAGAAATCACTTTGGCGAAAAAGGCAGGCACCTAGCCGATAATGCTTGACAATCTTACCGTTCTCTGTTACTATGATAATGTGATGAGAAAGAGAGAAATAATGAGTAAGAAAGTTAGCAAATTTGATATGAGTGAAGCGTGTGGTTGGGTTGGCATGGTAATGATTCATGCTGCTACTCTACCTACTAGCTTGGGTGTGATTCTGGGTTACAGTGATAAACTACCGCCTCTGAGCATGGTGTTGATGGTGTGGGGTGGTTTGTTTCTGTTTCTGGTTCGTGCGTTAGGTCGAAACGATAAATTATACATAATTAGTAACGCTGTCGGTTTCTTCTTTAACAGCATACTGTTGGCTTTGATTGTGTTCAAATAATGGAGAATGTGATGAAAGTACCTCATTATGGTATGTTTACAGATTACGGTAATCTAGTGGTCGATGGTGTTGTGATTGCTGCAAAAGAACTTGGTTGGTCGCTTGCAAAAGTTATAGAAATTATGGAAGATATCTCCACGGTTCGTGGTCTACATGAAGCAAATGATACCGCAGTCCGTGAGATGGTTTATAGTGCAATTTTTGCTTGATTGGAGAATGTGATGAGTAATTTAGCATGGGAATTACAAGCGTATGGTGGTTACAAAGATGAAATTCTTGATTCTGTAAAAGATTCAATTACTTTCAAACTATCGGGTCCTGGTATGGTTGCTGCAAGTTATCTTTCGGATGCACAAGAGGTTCTTGAGCGTAATCCTGAAGCGGCAAGACAATATATCAATGTCGCCAAACTGATTCTGTTTGAATTCGAACTAGGTTTTAACGGACGATGAAATTAGAGCCATTCTATGTTGTAGCGGGTAACAGGGATGAATTTGATGACTTTGTTATCCGTAAACGTGTGCGTGGCTTTGATTATGATTTTCGGTATGTAAGTGGTGCCGATGTATTGAAAGGTCTATCGAGAATTCGTGGCTTCTACATTGGCGACTATGAAAATCATCCCGAATGGTCAAATATAAAAGATGCTATTCAAATTATCAAATTGAAAGAGAAAGGTGTGCGTGATGTTGACTGATGCGGAAATCAATGAATTGTGCAAGGACATTGCTGAGGCGACCCTTGATGAAGCCGTTGATGAAACATATGAAAACATGATTGATGAAATGTTTGCTGAGAATCAAGCCATGTTGTATGCTGCACAATCTTATAATAATGATGCTATTGCTTACGGAGAAATGAAATGAACGAGAATTTTTTGATAAATGTAGAGTATAGTCCTGCCGCTGGTGCATATGTGGCATCCTTTGCTGATGGTCAGAATATTTCACTGAGTGCCAATACTTACACCGATGCCATTTTAGAAGCCGATATGTTAGATGTAAACAATTACGAGCTAGGCTATAATTGATGAAACTGTGCAAAGACTGTAAGCACTTTCAGTATTTGGACAATGTGCGTGATCCATTGTGTGGCCACGCACAGGCTGTATCTTTTGATGACCCTGTATTTGGGGAACATACCAGAAAAGCCTGTAAAGATATGAGGGCCAATCGTCATCTGTGTGGACCATTTGGTACACTATTTGCAAATCCTGAGGGCTTCGTTGCTGATGTGATTGAATCGTGAAACAATTACTTGAGATACTACCGAAGTTGCTGGGTGTGATGCCCGAACTGGTCAAGTATATCAAATATATTCCCATTCTTATGATTCTCGGTGGCATAGGCTATGGTGCATACTATGTTATGCAAAACTACCGTGACCCCTACAAATGCTTCAACAATCAACTATTCAAACAAAAATCAATCGATTCTAATGTGTATATTTTCATTGGTGAGACTTGTATAGATGGCGATGAAAAATCTATTCAATCAGAGTAAAGTAAATCCAGAAAAGATGGTATTGGTGTCTGCCTATATCATTCTGTTTATCGTTATCATTACGGGTATCAGTGTCATTCACGAAAAATTCCAACTGGCACGTGAATACTGCTCTGGCAAGGGTGGCGTACTACTGCAAGATAAGAGTGGCGAATTTCATTGCATAAAAAGCAAGTCTATCATAACGTTATCAGATTGACAACACTTGACAAAGTTTCCGATATCTGAGATAATATACCTATGTTGAGAGACAAGGAGATTATGATGGTTGGTGAAACATTTCTAGATGGCAAGCGTGTTATCGGAATGTATCTAGGTGACTATGCTGTGTCTGGCGTAGTTCGTTTATCACGTGTCACCTACGGTGGTGCTATGTCGCATCATGTAACACTGGATAATCCTATAACGGTGTTCGGTGAGGTGCGTAAAAGTGTGATTCTTGAGCCCGAATTTGTGAAAGGAGTGTTATAATGTATGTAGCGCATGATTTTGGTAAGGTACGAATCGTACATGACGGTTCACCTTTTGATGTACTGTATGATGTTAAGGTAGAAGTTTTAGAGAATGGTGTGTGGAAGTTTTATGACGGCTACAATAGCCTAAGTAATGACTATGCATTTTCAGAAAGCCGTAATTCTGCTGGTCGTGCAATAGCCGAACTGGCTGCTAAGGCTGCTGCTAATCTACCAGGTGTGCCAGCGTAATGTTCATGTTTGATGTTGAAACGCTAGGGACAGAATCCGATTCTGTGTTACTGTCCCTGGCGTGTATTTACTTTCAGCCTGATCAAAAGCCGACCTTCCGTGAGTTGGTCGATTCTGCTTTTTTTATCAAATTTAATGTTCGTGACCAAGTAGAAAACTACAATCGAAGCGTACAAAAAGATGCATTGACATGGTGGGAAAAACAGTGTGAAATTGCACGAAAAAAATCATTTTACCCACTGAAAACCGATGAAAATTTGAAAAACGGGCTTGAATCTTTTCATTCCTGGGTACAATCAAAAAACGATAAGAAATGCTGGGTTTGGGCCCGTGGCTCATTAGATGATATCATTCTACATTCTGTTGAACGTCAATTGAAAGTTGAAACACTGCTGCCCTATAACCGCTGGCGTGATGTTCGCACTGCGGTGGATTTGCTTTATGGTGCTGCAAACGGTTATTGTACTGTTGACCATATTGACTTTTTGTATGAGCGTGATATAATCAAGCATGATCCAGTGATTGACTGCGCCCTTGATGTTATGATGCTGCTATATGGAAAATCAAATGAACAACCGACTGAATGAGTTTGCCACCGAAGCGGGTATGAGTGTAGATTATCTGACAAATACGAAGCAAATTGTCTGCCTTGAAAAGTTTGCCGAATTGATTGTCATCCACTGTGCATCCCTATGCATGGCTAAAGCCGACAGGAAAAACATACTCAATGCTTACAATTTGCTTACAGAGGGTGATGTAAAATATCCTGCTCCTGACCCACAAGGGCATCATTCACAATATGAACGAGAGTACAATTTACCATGAATGAATACAAGTGGGAACGATTTAGTGATAGGTATTATTACTACAATATAGCCACAGGCAAGGTCGTCGGCACTGTCAGTAAGATAGCATTGCAAGATGTCTGGATATCCCTGGTATACATTGGTGAATATACTTTTACCCCGCAAGATGAAAAGCACCTGGGGCAGTATATCTCACTAGAATTTGCCAAAGATGCTGCACAAAGATTCTGGGACATACAGAATAGGACATTGTTAGAATGAACGAAACACTAGTCATCCTGCAAGAAGAAGCCGCAGAAGTAATTCAAGCCATCTCAAAGATACACCGCTTTGGTATCAATAATATCAACCCCATCACGGGCGAATCAAGCATTGAAACACTCCACAAAGAACTCGGCGACCTTCAGTGTATGATTCACCTGTGCATTGACAAGGGTATCGTTGACCCACACCGTCTAGAACACTACACTATTGCCAAAAGAGAAAAACTCAAAATCTGGTCAAATATTGCCATTTAGACACCACTTGACAATCCTACCAATTCCTTCTATAATAGAACCATAGAAGATTGACTAGGAGAAGCAAATGAGCAAAGTATTCATTGTAGTAGAATGTGAAGCATATGAGGGTGATACCGTTTTGCGAGTATTCAACAAATACAATGATGCCATCGCATATGGCGAAGGGCTAGTATTCGACGGTACCATTAATGAGTTTGATGTATTTGAGCGTGAAGTTTATTAGTGCGGTCGCTTTCAGCCGATGCTGCTGGTGCATGGTGCCCCATCGATAATGTGTGTGATAGCACGACCGCCTCTCATTGTGCTTAATTATCGAAACCAGTGAAGTGTATTATTTTTGTGCAGTCCGTGAAATGAAATGCGAATGATTCTCATTTGCAAACGCACTAGTGTAGGACCGCTATTTATACGGGTGAAATCGGGGATCTAATTGCCCAGGCTAAAGGACCAGCGTGCCACCATGTCAATCTGACAACACGGCAGCACGGCGCCCAGGGAACCACTTGACAATGTTACCGCTTTGCCCTATACTGTAGTTACTGAGTGATTTTTATGGAGTTTGAAATGATTGCGATTTTGATAATGTTTGCGGTTCTGATGGTGTGGGGTGCGCTTGCTGCTGCTCCTGGTGCTGCTCCTGCTCTAGGGTGATAATATGAAAGTGACTACAATGGGTGTATTAGGGGGCTGGCAAACCGAACTAGTATTTGCTGATGGTACTACTGCCCTTGTGGGCCCGGTGTGTAATCGAGTGTCAGACACCTGGGACTGGCAGCGGGCCAATCTGTTCAATGCGGTTGATGAGTACGTCCTAGTGAATTCTGATGGAGTGGAGATAGTATAATGGATGCAGCGGCACTTGTTTTTGTGATACTTACACCTTTTGCAATGTTGTACGTTTTATATGATGCACTACGTGACCGAGGTGTGTTATGAAATCGACATACTATTCCCTGGTGTGCAAAGTGACTGGTCTGATAAGTTTTAAGGGTAGCAAAAAGATAATGTTGCGTAAAATGAAATCAGCGCCGGGTGTTTACTTTATAGCAATAACGAGCCGCCCTGTGGGTGCAATCTGGTGACATTTGCCGAATAAACCACTTGACAGGATTTAGCACCCTCTGTATAATGATTCTGTGATGAATGATAAGGAGAAAATGTAATGTATACCGCTGGTGACAGAAAATTCAAACGTTTAGCCGCTGCTATAGAGTATGCTAAAAAAGAGTTTGTTCGGACTGGTGTTGTGTTAGGCATTGAGCCTGTTGTGGTGTTGAACAAAACCCCAGGTTATGTTGACTATCTTGCTAAGGGAATGAAATTATGATTACCCGTCGTGAGACATTGAATGCCATTTCGACAATGGTATATGAAGGCCGCTCTTATAACTACATTGCTAAGGCGCTGAATCTTGCTATAGCCGATGTAAGAGCCGCCATTGCAGCGTGGAAACTATAAGGGAATAACATGGACGCACAATTCAATAAGTATGCAAGTGGTGTAGCAGTGACACAGGCTCTACTGTGGAACACTGTGCCAGTAGAGGTGCTGAAAACACGTAAGCGCAAAGTAAAGATTGTCGCACGTGCTAAACAAAGCAAGGGCTTCACTAAGGGCACCAACGGCTTTGCAGTGGGGTACCCAGGGAAGGGCTTTGTGTGAGATTTACTCCTGAGCAAATAGAGGCAGCCCTAGCGGACTTTACTGCTAATGCTGCTGTGCGTGTGGTAGCGGGAGCTGGGCACAACAAAGATATTTTAGTTTACACTGACAAGGGTGAGCAAAATGGCGGCAATGAAAAATCTACTGATTGAAGTTTTAGAGTTGACTGAGAGGGGCTATAGTGTAGAGTTTATCGCACGGGTGACGGGACTACAGCCCTACGTGGTCGAGTATGTGGTGGCGGAGTACGGCGTAGCAGAGCCTGCACTATAGCGGGTGCAGCGGGGCCAGTGTATAATTGCTTACTGTATCAAATCGATAAGTGCGTATAGACCAAAGAGTCTCATCAAAGGAACATGCTATTTCAAAGCAACCTTATCGAATGAATACTCGGTCGCACCAAAATTTTTTTTGCGTAAAAATCTAACACAAAACCCCAGGCATCCTAATGTTACTACTGATCCTCTGCGGCTACGTTCTGCTAAATCTCGGTATCGTGCTGTATCTGCGGTATCAAGATGCAAACACTGGCTGGCTACACTACTATCATCGGAAAGCAAATGAATACAAATCAGATACCCATTGAGCAAACTCTGGA
>Ga0049081_10000505_pt1 | contig 14985 bp, 14 predicted proteins | sample GreLakmeER78MSRF_FD_66717 | JGI IMG/M metagenome (GOLD analysis project Ga0049081, IMG submission 66717) | Freshwater lentic microbial communities from great Laurentian Lakes, MI, USA - Great Lakes metaG ER78MSRF | ecosystem: Environmental > Aquatic > Freshwater > Lake | place: Great Lakes...
GCCGGAGCGGTGTTGATGGATATAATGGTAAGCATAGATTTGGTAAAATTTGCCGGGGTTGGCTGTCCCCCGGCGGTTTTGCTAATTTAGTTGCGGTCTTGCGAGATGGAAATTTTAGAAAATGCAACCCACGTCTCATCGGAGAACCAGCGGTCGGATTCTTTTGACGCCCACATTTCGCCGCGGATGGCGCGGTTTTCTTTGCGGTCTAAAGCCTTGAAAAAGGCGGTGTTTTTGTTTCTGTGGCATTCCCACACTTTTCCGCCGTGCTTCACCAGCAGCCGATATCCTTTTTTTCCAAGGATGTGCCGTGCGCCCAAACCTTCCGTCCAGTTCATTGGGATTATTTTTTCCTCGTGATTCGGAACCAGATTCCCGAATTCGTTGAAAACCATGTCGTAGCGAACGATGTGCAGCCTTGCTTGTTTTGTTTCTGGTGCGGTTTGATTGGTGATTTGCATGACCAATCAATAGACTGCGGCGTTTATCCTGTCAACGCCTAATTTCAGATTTCTGCTTTTTTTTTGCGCCCCCGGTGCCGGGAGGCTATTTTGCGAGTCCCATCGTTCGTGCGGCGTTCATGTTTTGCGTCACCCATTCGTGATGTTTGCGGCAAAGTCCGATGACGTTTGCCGGGTCGCTCGGGCTACCGCCTTGGGATCGCGCCAACCGTTCGTGGCCGTCTTGCATCGCGGATTGGCAATCGGGAAACTCACACCGCCCTTCGCATCGCTCTCTCACCACAACAAGGCATCGTTTTCTCGCTGGAGCAGCAGACTTTCGTTTCTGGCTGACGGGTTGCAGTTTCGTGCGTTTCATCGGCTTTCTGCTCCGCTGCTGCCATGCTCGCAGCTTGTCGATGTTCCGCTTCATTCCGCTGAGTAGATTTCAGTTTGTCGTTTCAGAGGACTTGGAAATTCTAATTTGTTGTCCGTAAAACTGCGTTCTCGAAACACGGTGTGATTTGTCGGCTGGATGGTTAAGTGGCCGCTTTTGAGCCGCACAAAGCTAAATTCTTTTGCCTGCTCTGGATAAGCTGAAAATCCATCACCTACTGGAGACACGGTAAACAGATACTCTCCCAAATACTCTTTGCCGCCCGCTCTGACTTTGCATTCTAAACCTCGCAAGAAGGTGTATTCCGTTGCTGACCAATCCCAACCATAACAGTCCCATGTCTGGGCGTCTCGCTCTGTCCACTCGCCTTCCGGTTTATTGCTAAACGCAATCCCGTGGGACGGGATGTTGCGATATATTGCCCCTGACTCCAGCATCACCGTGCATCCCCAGACGCGGCCCGGATAGCAGACCAGCCCATACCAGACAGCGGGGATGTATCCGCATGGTACGTGGTGGGTATGTCGAGAGTCCACATAAACGTAGAGGTGTCGGGGAATTTCTCCTGTCAGTGTGTTTCTCATATTAGTTTGTCCATCTCATTACTTTTACCGTGTCTGCTGGTCTTACTCTGCGCGCAAACGTATCGCCCTCTCTGCTACCCATTGCGTTTGTGTTGCCTTCCAGTGTCGTGTAGGAGGACACAATGCGGCCAGCGCGGTTGACCTTTTCGATTGCGGCGATGGTGTGCGCGTAGCGACCTTTGCTTGGGAAATAGATCAGACCCACGTCTCCCGGCTGCACCATTGCGGTTGGGATTGCCCGCGTCTTGGCATACCAGCTTGGCGAATACGCTCCGGGCCTGTCGCCTGCCCCATTGATCAAATAGCCGTAGTGAGCCACTGAAGCGCACCACGGGGCATGGTCGCTCGGCGTTAGCCCACAGGAGGAATTAAACTTGTTAATCATTTCTCCGTTGTTGCTGCCCAACGGTTTTTCTTTAATTCCCACGTAGGAGGCAAACGTCTTGAGCAACGCGCTTACGTCAACGGGCAGCAGATGCTTGCCAGTTGGCGCACTCGTCGCCGGAGGGGGGGAAGCAAATGCTAGCCCAGCAAAAGCTGAGAAAGCACAAATAACGCTCCGAGATAAACCAGAACAGAAATCCATAGTCTTGGGTCGGTTGGGTCGTTTTTCCACGCATTAGAAAACTGGCTTTCTTTTTTGCCGCCATCCGTTGTGGTAAAACGTCCGATGGTGGGAAACACAAAACTCACGATGTAGCGGGTCAAGAGCAACGCCACTGCCAAATTGACTACCTTAATGGGGATCCGAGTCAAGAAATCGGGGCCGACACTTGCTTGGTATTGCTCAGTATAAATGGAAGACACTATCCAAGAGGCAACGCAGACAATGAAAAGTAGAAGTGGCGAGCCGTAGCGGGTAATGATTTTCATATAGTTAGAGAAATCTCAACAAAGGGAAAGAGTGACGAAAATATACCAGTACGGCGATTCCCGCGACCGTCGCCGAAAACGCCCACCACCATCTCCACGCCCACGTCCTCCACGTCTCGGCCCCCGCGATCTCGACCGCAATCTTGTCCTGCGCTTTTGCAATGACGACCTCCATTCCCGATATTGCAAGTCGGAGGTCATCATTCGTTTCGCGTAATGTATCCGTCTCGCTGGTCGCTATGCGGAGGGACAGCAAAAGCGAGGCTGTGTCGCCGTCCGGTCGGTCTGCGGCGAGCCGCTTTGCCGTCTGGGCGGCGTCCGCTACGCTTCCCCGTAGCCTTGCTATGCTCCCGGTCTGCCGCTCGACTAGGCGGTTTGCCTGCGCGGTCTTCTTTGCTACGGGCTCCATGATCCTCCGGGCTTGGGTTGGTGCGCTTTGGCATGATGTCAGGAGGATTAGGGAAACTATCAAATTCCGCGCCGTTAATAGCATGTTGATAGTTCGCGGGTTCACGCGGGCAACTTGCTGCGGATTTGCTTGCGGTCAACAGCAAAGCGCAAGGCTCTACTGCGCTGCTTCTTTAAGCGGACGACCTGCCGCCTCTCGCCTATCCCATCCGCCGCCGTAAAACATCCGCAATACCTTCTCGTTCATAGACTCCAATTTTGCATTTAGTTCGCTCTGCTGTGCCTGCATGTTTTTGAAATCCCGGCTCATGTCATGCACCTGCCAGCAACCGCCGACAAGCGATATAATACCGAGTGAAATAAGAGGAGCCAGCACCATCCGAATAAACGAAAAGCACTTCTCCGCTATATTGCGAATGTCGTTTAGTTCTTGGTGTTGATTTTCTTCGTTGCTCATTTTAAATTGTTGTTGGTTAATTTACGCTGCGAGCGGTTTCAAACCATTTGTTTCCATCATATACTAACGAAAGTGTATCATTAGCCGAACTAGTAAATGAAGCCGACAGATTTACAGTATTTGCTGTAGATGTATCGTCATTTGTAATTGTTACAAGTGCGTCTACAAAGATTATTACAAGACTCATTCCAGAAATTCCTCCTGTAATTGTGCCGATTGTATTTCCGCTAACGTGACCAGTCAACTTAACCACTCTACTGGCAACGGCTAGTGTTGTTGCGCCCGAACCTAATGTTGTTGAAATTACACTCGCAACCACAACAGTACCAGTTACGTTGGGAAGCGTAGCGGTTTTGCCGTTGCTTCCAGCCGTGCCAACAAGCGTTATTCGATTTGCGGCTACGCCAAGACCAATGCTGCCGTTGCCTGTGGTGTCTATGGAACCGCCGCCGCCGCTGGTGTTGATGCTTCCGCCAGCGTTAGCACCGGAACCCGAGGTGTCGATATTCCCGCCCAAACTGGTTGAACCGCCTGCTGTTTTAATGTATCCACCCGAATATGATGGCCCGCCTACAGTTGCAGATGTGTCAATATATCCTCCCGAAGTATTCCCTTCAAGGTTTATGTAGGAAACACCGCCTGCCATGCTGACAAATCTAGTGCCGTTAGCCGAACTACCAATAAAGGTGCCATTGATGGAAGTAGCCGTGGCGTCTCCCAGCACCGGAGTCACAAGCGTCGGAGTGTTGGTCATCGCTACGCTGCCAGTGCCGCTGATGGTCAGCAGTTCCGGCACTCCTGTCCCGGCTGTCGTGCGACCAATTACGCGAGCGGTCGCCATGTTTGCCATCTTTGCCAACGTCACAACGCCCGGATCAATTGTCCACGTTCCGGCGCTTCCGCTTACCGTAATGTCATTTTTGTTGCCATCTGTCAGTGCGCCACTCGACGCCCACGAAAGCACGCCGTTGGTTCCGTAAACAAGCGAAAATCCGTTTGTGCCGTTGGCGCTGGGAAACGTAAGAGAAAGCGGAAAGCTTACGGTCTTTGTCGCGGCGACAACTAGCGTGCCGCTTGCGCTGGACGGACTTGCCCCAGTAAGCGTGTAGCTGCGCGAAATGCTGAAGAAAATTGGCACCAACGTCGAGATGCCCGAGGTGGCTTCGTGAATCTCAAACGCATATTGGTTTTGCGGGCTTAGAAGCGCAGTTCGGAGTTCCGTGCTGTCAATCAGCATCGTGAACGTGTAAACGGTGCCAACAAGCGTTGGGTTCGACAACTGGACAAGATAGGTGCCAGAAAAGTCGTCCTTGACCTTGATCCCGCCCGTCCAATCCGGTGAGGTCAGCGTCGTTGCCACCCCGCCAGCGCAGAAAGTTACATTAAAATCGACGGTGCTGTAGTGCGGGATCGGATCTATCTCCTCAACCTGCTCTGCGGTGGCCGAGACTGATGCCGTCCAATATCGGTTATCAAAATTGTAGAAAAGTGGAACCTGAAATTTGGCAGGCATGGCTCCATTACAAGGCTGCTAGCTTGTCAACGACTGCGGAAACTGCGGCATTTGCTTTGGCAAGTTCTGCCTCCAGCTTTGCTCGACGTGCGGCAGAGGTGTATCCGTAGGCCGCTTCCAACACTTTGCCAATAGCGACAAGGTCGCCTTTTGCGTGTGCGTCTTGTCCGGCCCAAACCAGAGCGTCCAGACGATCCTGCACTGCGCGACCTTCGGCAGCTAGGTCGAGGGCGTGCTGGTCTTTTAGTTCGGTGATCAGCTCGGCAAGCTCCGCGTCTTTCGCGTCAAGCTGCGCTTTGATGTCGTGCCAGAGTTGGCCGGATTCGGTTTGGATGGTGAATAGGTCTTTCATAAAATTAAACACTCCAAGTTGGTATGTATCGAGTTGTTCCGTTGTCGTTGATGGCAATCCATTTTGTAGGATCTCCCGGAATAGGCGCATTTGAAACAGCACCCAGTGACGCAGTATTGCCGGAGTTTTGATTTGTTAAATCCGTATTCGTAGTCAACAAGTTTGCGCCACCGACAACGGTGATGCCGCCGTTAGCCGTAAGCAGTCCGGTCATCGTGGTCGTTGAGCTGACTGCTAAGGTGGTCGAGCAGGTCACCGCACCGCTGAAATTGCCTAAAACGGAAAACACATTGCTCCACCTGCCTCCGGTAGTGCCACATGACTTAGAGTTGGTTGGGTTTGCTATTAGATCGCAATTCACAATAGAACCGCTGGCATTAAATGCCATGATGTATGCGCTGCCATTTACGACAGTTACATAATTGGTTTCCGATATCAGCCCTTTGTTTCCTCCAAGGTTTAGCGTTGGAACATAGTTTGTGCTGTTAACCGGAAGCGTAACCGTCGTAAACGCGCCCGTGCTTGCCGTAGTCCCGCCGATTGCGCCGGGTGCGGCGAGGTTTACTTTCGGTGCAAATGACCAGACGCTTCTCATTAGTTGCTCAGTTTATTCTGCATGTAGCGGGTGGTGCCGCTTTGTTTGATGACGCTTACAATGCCGATCCAGTTGTCGATGTAGAAGGGCGGGCTGGTGCCGTCATCCTGCACGTTGCACGCGGGGACGATGTAGTGAAAGATGTCCGTTGTAGCGCCAGTGCCAAGTCGAACGCATAGCGGGGTTGCGCTCAAGTTTTGAATCACAAGGATTTCGCCTCCGGCTAGCGTTGCCACATCTCCGTCCGCAGTGCCGCGAACCGGAGTGGTCGAGGTAGCGTATTGCTTGGCGCTGACGCCTTGATTGCCTAGTGGGGCGCTCATGCGTTACGGGGCAATAGTTCCAAGGTTGAAACTTACAACATTCCATTTGGTAGCCGTCACGCCAACAACCGAGATGCTTGATCCCTGCACGGCTGCGGATGTCCAAGTGCTATTTGCTCCTGCCGTGCCGTCGTTTAGCGTGGCGCCAGTAAATGTTACAACGTGTGCAAAATCGGTTCCAGTAGTAATTGTAATTTTAGTTCCAATGCCGTTTGCGCCCGGTGCTGCAACGGTGATTGCCGCCGCGCTGCCTTTGGTTAGGTAAATCGTGTCGCTAATAATTGGCACTGCTCCGTCGCCGCTAATGGTCGTGAGACCAGAGGTCAAAATGTCAGCGTAGCCTGCTGTGTTTGCGCCTTGCGCTGTTTTTTTGATACGCGCAACGGCGTTGGTTGGGTCGAGCACAATGGTGCCTTGCGGTTCGTCAAAAGACGCAACAGTGGCAGTATTGGGATCTCCGACAAAATAAGAGAGTCCGGCGACGATAGAATTTCCGTTGTTAGGCATAATGTTTGGTGGTTTTAGATGATTAAACTAGATTGGTCTTCCCTTTCTCGCACTTTATCCAAACGGATACAAGTAAAAGTTTTGCTTGAATTTCTCCCGGTGCCGGGAGGATTGCTTTAATCTTCTGAACAAAAAAATAAAAACCTGTTTGGGTTTTTAGCAGCTTGACGGCAGAGCATGAGCTTGAGGAGGGAGCAGGGAGCGGCAGACCACCCCTTTCCCCTCCAAGATATGGAGAAGAAAAGGAAGTGGTCGCTGACAAGCAAAGCCGTCGCCGTCGTCGGTCGCATTGGTCGCGTCCAGCACCCGGAGCGTAACCGGGTCTGCTGGTAATGGGCTGTATGAAGTGAATTGAGGCTGTCGGAGGAAAACGATGGTCAGTCACCCCTCAGAACATTACGGGTTTCCGCTTCGCTCGGGTCGGCGTGTTCCCGCCTATCTCTGCCCGACAACCTCAATTCACTTCACTGACTCCTGAGAACTCTGGGGACTTTGTGTTTGCGCGTCCCGTCCTAAACTCATCTTCGCCCGCCACCCGCCGCAACCTCACCACCGTTGCGCGCCGTTTTTATGGAGTCGTCAATCTATCGGGTAGGGCTGGAACCTAGCGCAAAGTCCTCCGACATTTCAACGCGAGGCGGCATTTCTGCCCCGTTGTGCGCTGCCGGGCTATTCGCAACGGCAAGAAGAAGCCGCCAAGGGCTGAATCCTTGGCGGCGTTCTTGAAGGTTTTTCGTTCCTTCAAACATTCCCGGTAGGGCTTTCGCCTGTTCCAGAGAGTCTCAAAAATCGTCGTCACGCAGATTCAGCCCGCGAACGAGGTGAATCTCTACGCTTTTGCGCTGAACGCAAGCGGTAATTTTGCAAATCACAAAATTGACACGCTGGAGTGTGGCAATTTTGTCAGGCGCAAACAAAAAACCGTTTGTTGAGAAAAACGCTATCGTCCCAAGTTGCTGATCAGCAGTGTTATCCGACAAAAACAAGGGACAGTCTATGAGGAGAACGGGCAAATCGTGTCTTTCAGCGGACAAATTGCGTATTTTGGCGGACAAATCGTGTTTTTTGGCGGACAAACCGTGTCCAGAAGCGGACAAATCGTGTCCGGGTAAATCTTTCTTGTTGACTCGGTAAACGCCATATGCTCCATTCCGAGTTATGCAAATCCTCGATTCTATCGTTCAAATTATACTCGAAAACTCTGGCTGGTGGTATTTAGCAATACCCGCCGCGTTCATGCTGTATCTGGTCTGCATCGTTGCGGCCATTTACATGGCATCGAAAAGCGCAATCGAAGATCCCGAAGACCGGGAGGAAGCGGAGTGGATGCGCTCGCGGGTTCGGCGTGATGAATCGCAACTCAAATCAGAAAAGGAATGAAAAAACGTCTGCGCCAACCATATAGCGACCTTCATGCGGCGTATTCGCTCTTGCACGGTCTACGCGGAACATTGCAATCTGCGGATGCGTTCCTTGCGATTGCAAAAGCTGGTGTGCTGGCGTTGGCTGACGAAGAACTACGGCTGCGCGAAGGGCGGCGGTTGCTGAATATTGGTAGAAAGGTTGCGGCATGACCGAAGCGCGCCTCACTGAGTTGGAGCTAATTTGTGCCGCGCATCCCGGCCACAAATCCTCTGCACTAATTTTGGAGTGCCTAGCTGAAATCGTCCGATTGCAGAAACGATCAACAAGGCGGTCGGGATTTCTTGCGCCCAAGGCTGCGGAGGTCGAGGCGTTGTTCGTTGCCGGGGCGGTGTTCAGGAACGGGTCGGCGGCACAGCAGGCCAGCGCATTCATCGATTACTACGAATCGAACGGCTGGCGCGTCGGTCGAGTGCCAATGACGAATTGGCAGGCCGCTGCTCGGGGTTGGCAGCGTCGGGCAGCGGAGAAGATTGCTCCGGTGCTGCCGAGGTCGAGCGAGCCAAGAATGATCTGATTCAGCGTGCCGCCGCCAGTTCGCGCTCTAGCCGCTCCTGCTGCGTTCGGGCTGTCATCCGGCGTCGTGCCGCCTCTCGGGCGTTTGGTGCGTTTCTAGGGGCTGTGGCGGCGTTTTCCGGCATGAATCGGTGGTTCGCTTTGTCTCCCATGACCGGGTTTTTGACGAACACGGTGTTTCCGATTGAAATCGCCGCCTCTCCTCCATCCACTGGTTCTCCGGTGGATTTGGTGTAAAAATAGGAGTGCCGCTTTGGGTTGTAGCCAACGGCTGTCCATGTGGCGATGTCCTCGGGGATATCCTCCGACGGGTCATATTCTCCCTCAACGGTCGCCACCGGAAACTTGGCGCTGCCGTCTCGGATGCGCTCGGCTCCTGCTTCGTTGGAGAAAAACTTCGGCTTGTTGATGTGGACGATTGCCCCGTAGCCGATGCGCTTTCCAACCCTGCCTCCAGCGGCCTTCTCATGAACCGTCTGCACGTATGTCCCGGTGCGCTCGTAGGCCGGGATGTCGATTCGCACTCCAACCGGAGTTCCCTTTGCCAGTTTGGTGTGCGCGTTCACAAATGGTTTCTTGTCCGCGCTCAGGGCGGATGTCACCGAATCGGCGCTTGGAATTTCCGGCATAAATCTCACGTCGTTGCTTTCAGAGAATCGGCTTTCAATTGGGATTTCCCGGCCTGCGTCGTCTGTTGTCATTGGAGACGCCAGCTTTATGTTTCGCGGGTCGAAAACGGCTATTTCCGTCCCGTTGACGTTATCAATGGCCCCCTTCACTCCGTCGAATCCCGCAGCCTTCAGCGCATCCACTTCTTCTTTAGAAAGGTTGGAGACAGAGCTTCTCCTGTATGGGTTTTTGCCCACTCGAATCACGTCTGCAACCGAAGCGAGGTTGCTGTGCTTCAAATAAAACTTCCGCACTCCTTTGTCGTAGTCGCCTCCGTATTGCCTTGCGAAGTAGTAGGCTGGCTCGCTGTCGGTTGCTGTGTAAATGGCCCCGGACGCGGTTTTGTCCAGCACGTTCGGAATAGCGTCAGGGTCGTCGGCTCTCCACATCTCTCGCGTGTTGAATCCGGCCTTTTCTGCCTGCCGCTTTATTGCCGCCTCCCGAGGGTCTGGACGCTGCCTTGGGGCTTCTGGTGAGGATTCCGGCATGAAGCGGAGGTTTTCTCCCGGTGCCGGGTTCTGCATCGCCTCCCACTCAAGATTTGCTTGAACGTCCTTTGGCGAAAGGATCATTCCCTCGTTTCTTGGGCCTCTGTGATCTGAAATCCTGACCTTGTTCCCAATGCTACCGTGCATCCAATTTCGGTGCGGCGTGCTGATGTAGATGCTGTCGCTGATTCCTGATGTTGAGACTTCCGGCCACTTTCCAAGCCGTTCTTTCCCAATGTCCATCACCATGCCTGCCGCCGCGAATAGTTTGGCTTTTTGCGCGGGCGCTGTTTTTTCCATTCCCGAAAGCCACCCGCGCAGCTTGTCGAGCGTTTCTTGTTCGGTGAAGCGGTCGTGAATGTGTTTTCCTTGCTCGGTTGAATCGGGCTTCGGCTTTCCCTCCTCCGGCATAAATCTCTTTCCGCTCTCCCGCGTGAGAAGTTTAGTCGTCGTCCCTATCGGCACATCTTTGGCCCGTTCTCCGATGTAGTCAGCCAATCGGTCGTGCGGCACGTCCCTTGCCAGCGGTTCAAACTTGCCGTTAATTTGGGCAGCAATGTCGTAGCCTCCGCTTTCCTCTTGGAGCATTACGCGAACAGCTTCGGCGTTGCGGTTGAGGCTGGCGATGTCAATCTGCTCAGGGCGAGCGTCCTCCTCGGGGTCGTAGGGCGTCAGGCGGGCGCGTTGGCGGGCTTTGGCGCGCTCCTGTGGGGTCTGGGGCTCGCCTTCCGGCATGAAGCTGGCCTGCCCCGCTTTCTTTACTTTGGACGGTTTTGTTGGATTTTCCGATTCGCTGCCCATTGCCGATGTTTCCGATTTGCTGCCAGCAACATCTGTTCGTCCTCCTCTTCCTGACCCGCCAGACCCACCGAGTCCATCGGAAAGCTTGGGAGCAATAATTTTGGCAGAGGGTTTTCCGTTGGTAATTGTGAGTCGTTGCGTGCTTCCATTTTCAAGTTGGGTTTCTGTGTAATACGTATTGTTTTTAACTAAATTTTCAACGTCTTTTGCGGTAATTTCTTTTCCGCGATTATTTCTTAAAAGATCATACGAAAGATCAAGTGAGGAGTGCCCTACCGCTTCGTTTTTAATTGCGTTCCATCCATACCAATGAAGACCCCCTACGTTGGCGTGATCACCAAGAAAGCTTTTTATTTCAGGAGAATTGTCAATTGCTCCCTGTAACGCTGCTTCCATGCCCTCGTAAAACGCAAGGGAAAATACTTGTGCTCCGTTTTCAATTCCACCGTATGCGCCGTATAGCGAAAACGGATCACTTGGAGTTCCTGCATTGTTATATTTCCAATAATCTTGCGGCGACTTTACTCCTTTAGCTTCCATAAGCGTTGGCAACCACATTTCCACAAATTTCCAACGATCCATAATTAAACCGGGAATTCCGTAAGTAAGACCAATGAAACGCTGAACTTTGTTTGCAATGCCAACCGATCCTTTGTTTAAAGCCCAAAACCTTCGCCCCATCTGTTGCGAGTTTGGTGCCGTGTAAATTGATTGAACATCATCCCATAATCCATCCCAGTTCATCAACATAGCGTGCATTGCGTTAGCGTTTGAAGTAACCTGATTGCCAATTTGATCTGAACCGTCCGCAGTTGCGGCTCTGGAGTCCATAACTATAGAAGCCCAAACATCCCTCTCATCAAGAGGACGCACTTCGCCTTTTTTGTTTGTTCGCATTTTGAGAGTTTTTTTCTCCAATGCCGTTCGGTTGCTATTAAATTGGTCTTCAATCCAATTGTTGTAATTGCCATCAATTGAATGTTGCATGGCGTCTAGCAGTGGTCGGTGGGTAAGCATTCGTAGCCACAAGCCTTCTTGCTGCACCGGAGTTGCCATACGCGATAGAAGCCCCCAAAAATGATGCAGGACAAGGTTCCACTTAGGAACTAATCCTCCGTTGGCCTCAATTTCTGAACGCATTTTTACCGTCCAATCAAGCCCGGATTTTGCGGCGTCCCCGGTGCCGGGCGTTGTTTTTTTCCCGTGATAACCACCTGTTAAAAAGTCAATGTATTTACCCGGTGTTTCAATAATTAGCTTTGCCATTGTTGGCGGCGTAAGGATTTGTCCATGCACACCTGCATCGCGATTAAACTCAGCGTATCCCCGTGCGCTTCCAATTCGGGAGGGATCGTCCCTGATTTTTTCAAGGGCAAAGTCGATTCGTCTAAATGTTTCGGCTGCGCCACCGTGTTTTTTTCCAGTAATTTCTTTGCCAAGTGATGTTTTCAACTTACGCATTGTCCAAGTCGGAAGTGCTGAGTAACTAATTTTTCCGGTGTCTTCATCTTCAAACCGAATTGATTCCTGCCGTATGCCCGCTGGTGCCCGGATTTTATAGAAATCGTCCTCCGCCATGAATCTCTTGATGCCTTCCTGCGCCACAGGCCCGTCCATCCTGTTGGTTTCGTCCTCGTTCGGGTATCTGCCCAAGATTCGGGCTTTGGCGCGTTCCTGCGGGGTTTGGCGCTCGTCCTCGGGCATGAACAGGGCATTGCCGCCGCGTTGCTGCGCCTTGAGGGCTTCAGGGATAGGGAGGGAGTGGACGCTGGTAGTGAAGAACTCGTCCCTTGGCACAGCAGCAATTTTTTCAGCTTCTGTCATTGCATAAAACTCATCTCTGGATGTCAATCCGTCAGGATCTACATACTCCAACCAAGCAGTATAATTTTGGACGTATCTCTTTAAATTTTCAACGTCCTCAATTTTTGCCATTCCCGCCTTTGCCCCAAACTTTTCCGCCAGCTTGTTCGTAATAGCCGGGAGCATTTGGTCATAGACGGCTTTCAACCCATGCCCTCCAATCGAAAGGTCTTTACCCTCAATCGCCATCCATCCGGGGCGTAGCGGACGCTCTTCTTTCAGCGATTGCCCGTGCCCGGCCTCAATCTTCGCCGCGATGTCTTTGCCGACGAGTTCAGCTAAACGCTCCGGGGTCACATCGTCTTCCGTAAATACTTCTTTTCCTTTCTTGGATGCCGCCACTTCGTAGAGTTGATTTCCGCTATCGTCATTGAACGGTTCGTACTCAAGCCGATCAATGTTCTGGCGGATTGCTTCCTCGTATCGGTCTATTTGTTGTTTCCCGGTCGTCCACGCAATTGCGTCCGCGCCCTCGTCCACAGCATCGCGCAACGCCCGCTTCATGCCGATCTCGTAAATGCGTTTGCGAAGCTCTAGTGGCACGTTTTCTTGCTGACTCTCTAATGGCCCCTGCATCTCCTCAATAAAATACGTGCGCTTGCCATTGGCATCTGTGCGGATGTTGCGCCGGATACGGACGATGGGGTTTACGATGTCGGAGTATTGGGAGTGGCCGTCGCGCCATACTCCAAGCATGGCTTCGTCTCGACTTTGCAGAATTTGCTCTTCCAATGACTGACCTTCTCCGGCTGGTAGAATCTTGCGTTTTGCAGGCCACGTCACAAACATCTCCCGGTAGCTTCCCTCGTCCGCGCCGGGGAGTTGAAGGTCGGGTTGGGAAAATTTAGTGCCTCCTTCTTTTTGCGACTCAGTTTGTTTAAATGCTTCGTAAGACCTGCGTAATGTTCCGCCAAACTCAGCAATAGCATCTGGGCCATACCCATTATCTTTAACCCATTTCTCAAATGTTTTTACTTTTCCACGACCGAGCACCACATCCTGCACCGTCGCCTGCCGTTCTAAAGCGTATCCAGCCAGTTCCTCTTTCGTCACCTTGTCGCCCGGTTGCTTGCCGAATAGCGGAGAAAGCGGATCAGTGAAGATGCCACTTAATTCCCGCTCGGCTTTCCTGCTGCCTTTCTGAATGGCACTTATAGCTTGCGCTACGGTCATGCGATCCTGCGGCAGTCCTTGAATGGTTCTGGTGAGTTGTGAATAGAACGGTTCGCTGGACTCTTCCTCGGGCATAAAATTGATGCTCTTTTTTTCCAGATCAAATGTGCCGCTATTATCTGTCGCGCTCTTAACTTGATTTTCGTCAAATGGAATCCACACGTCGTGGCTTTTTCCGCCTTGTTTTCCGCCTACATCTTGTATGCCATCAAATCCAAGCGATTTTAAAGTTTTTGTTACCCAATCTGGAATGCTGGTTAGGCTCATAAAATGAGCCGCGTCTTTGTTTTTGTTGTAAGTTTCAACATCTTTTGCAAAGGCAGTAATCCATTCAACCGGATCGCGAGTGTTTTTGTCCCATTGATCCGCACCGTAAATTTCAGGCCGCTTGCGTTGACGTTTGGCTGCTTGTTGCAATGCGTCCACCACGCTAGCCGGAACATTACTGCTACGAAGAGGGTTTTTAATGTTTAAATATACCTCGTAAACATACGGGTTTTTTTGATTTGGATCATTAAGACGAGCACCTTCAATTCCAAGGGCTTTTAGAACTTCTAAGAAACGAACTTCGTCGTTAAAAAGCGATCCGCTGTCGAGCCAAATGGATTTTGCTGCTTCTAATCCGTTGCCTTTGGCTTGCCGGATTTCATAAGCAATGCTTTCTGGATTCATAATGCTCCGCGAACCAGAAACAATTGCTCCTTCTCCTTCGTCAAAGTTCTCGTAGCCAACTTCCAGCAATTTTTTGTTTACGTCAGCGCGTTTTTCTGAAGTCAAATTAAACCATGCGTCTCTTAAATTTGTTTCGCGCTTACTGCCGGGAGTTTTAATGGCAAACCAATCTCGGTAATCACTTGGGTATTCTAACGAAGTGTCAGCTTTTCCCTTGCTGTAATTTTCCGCAATGTCCCGTGCATCTGTAAAAAATGCCATTGGGCCACTGGTTGCCCGCGATTTGCGAAATCTGTCTGCAACACGATCTGGGCGAGCGGTTCCGTGAAACACGGTTAAGGGTTGTCCGGTTATTTTGTCAACAACCTTGGATTCAGTTTCCCCTATTCCAAAGAAACGTCGAAAAAACGGGCTATCAGTGCCTTTTTCTTTCCACAAAGTTGCCGCTCTCCTTTTAATAGACGATGGCTTTTCCTCTGCTCCGGCGGTGCTGGCGTCTTCCGGCATGAATGATTTCCCAGCGTCGAGTGCGGGTTGCGGGTCGTAGCCCCATTCGTGAATGCTGTCGCCGTTGGTAAAAATGTCTCGCGCTTTTACTACTTTGGAAATTAACCGATATTGGCCGTTGAGCGTTGCCTTTCCATGATCCCTAGCGTATTCCCGGTCAATCGTTACCCAATCGCCTGCGTTAATTTTAAGAGTGGCTCGCTTTTCTTCGGGCGGCAACGCCTCCAGTTTTTCTAATTCCTCGGAAATTTTGTCGTAGTAGTCGCTGCGATTAAGTTTGGTATCAACGCCCGGCGGCACTTTGCCATACTTTTGAATGTAAGCTTTCTGCTTGGAAATGCCTGCAATCTTGTCAGCGACCGTGATGTCTTTGGGGACGGCGCGAAAGATTCGCACATTGGCATTTGGTTTTCCTTTAATGCTTT
>Ga0049081_10000509_pt1 | contig 14923 bp, 26 predicted proteins | sample GreLakmeER78MSRF_FD_66717 | JGI IMG/M metagenome (GOLD analysis project Ga0049081, IMG submission 66717) | Freshwater lentic microbial communities from great Laurentian Lakes, MI, USA - Great Lakes metaG ER78MSRF | ecosystem: Environmental > Aquatic > Freshwater > Lake | place: Great Lakes...
CTTCATTCGTGGTGCTGTTCCTGAGGTAACGACCACGACCTCATCCACAACCACAACAACAACGGAAGTACCAACCACAACAACTTCTTCAACATTGCCTGAACCCTCTACAACGATAGAGCCCCCAACCGGGACAACAACGAAACCGATTGGGGGCAATGAAGAAACTACCACCACGATGATCGTTTCTAGAACAGATCCTGCCACGACTTTAGAAACAATCCCACCCACCACAATCATTGAAACCACTACGACGATCCCACCAACGACAACGACCACAGATGCCCCTGTAAAGCCTTCTAACGCAACTTCAACCACGAATGCCCCTACTACAACAACCACAACTTTAGTAGTTACAACGACCACCATTGAACAAAACGTGACAACCACAACGGTTGTAGAAACACCTGCACAAGCCATTGCGGAACTCCTACAAACTGATGAGCCAACAGCGCAAGAAGTAGATGCCTTCGTGGAACAGATCGACCTGCTCACCCCGGCACAAATAGAGCAAGTGGTACAGGTGCTAAATAAAGCCACGAACAAAGTGAAGAAACATTTTGAACAAACCGTGAATGTGTATTCAGGCAAGTTTGATTCCTACATCCCTGCCAACCAAACCATCCCTGTAGAAGAACGTCGCACCCTCATTGCCATCACAGGATCTCTTGTATCATTGGGGGCAACTGCGCAGAATCGGAAAACACGCAGATGAAACTAACCAAAGAACTAGCAGCATTATCTTTCACCCTTTTGGCTTCAGCAATAACCCTTCTCACGTTGAGTGGATCGGTGCAGAAGTGGGCGTTGATCCTTACTGTGGCTGCTTTGGTTGTTCATTTGAGTGGTGTTCTCATCGGGAAGGATGAAGAATGAAAAGTGTTCTGTTGCGTATCGTGAGCGTGTTTGGGTCATCAGCATTGGGTGCTGTGGCAGGTGGCGCAATCGTCAATGTGGAGATTTGGAAGGCTGCTGCTATCGCAGGAATCATGGCTACCGCCAAAGTGGTTGAAGCCTTGCTGAAGGCTTATGCCGATGATGGCAAGATTGATGCCAAAGAACTGAAGGCAGCGTTTGCGTTTGTAGATAAGCCTGAGGTGGCGGAATGAGCCAAAAGTATCCTGTGAAAGATGTGGTACTGCCAAAGGATCTGAAGGGTTGCACCAACGGCAAACTACCCAAAGAGGCACTACGCAAAACGACACCCTATGGTGAGGCGCATTGGTTGGCTGATCAGGCATGGAGAGCAATGTGCGCTGCAGCCAAAACAGACGGATTGAACCTGACTCATGTGGGGGCTTACAGACCGTTCAGCGATCAACTCAAAATGTTCAAGAGTCGATACAAGTTGGTGAAGCAATCACGCAACATTTCCCGTACATGGAAGAACCAAACATGGTGGTTGATTGATGGGGTTGCCCCATCTAGTTCACCGGGTGGTTCTAATCACGGGTGGGGTATTGCTTATGACGCTGCCTGCCTTGTCGGTAAGAAGGTTCTCCCGATTACTGCTGATCCTGATGGGCGTGGCACATTGAAATCAGGGTTGGAATGGTTGTTGAAGAACGCTGATCGTTTTGGGTTCTCATGGGAAGTGCGTGAAGGCGCACAGGCTGAAGCATGGCACATCCGCTATTACTGTGGTGACAACATCCCACAAGCTGTGAAAGACTTTGTTGCTTCACAACCCCCCAAAAAGTAGGTGACCATGACGGTAGGCATATTTATTCTTGTTCTCATCGGGTCTCTCATTGGTGTGAACTACCTGTTGGACTATTTCTTTGTAGATAAAAACGATGAGTGAAGCCATCATTGTTGCCTGCATTGCAGCGGTTGGTGGCATTTTGGCTGCAATCATGCAAGGATTCAAGAAAGAAAACAGGGATGACCATGCTTATGTGGTCAATTCTTTAGAACGCATAGAAGGCAAAATCGACACCCACGTTAGGGATCACGCTACAGATCAACTCTGATCACAAATTGAAGGGAACAAAAATGGGGTTACTAGACGAGATACAACAACTCAATGAACCACCCAAATCTTGCATCGTGGGGCATCTTTTAGATGCGTTAGATGACGATGACCGCAAAGAACTATTGCTTGCTATTGATGACCCAAACATACAATCATCCAAAATTGTGGTTGCGTTGAAGCGTAGGGGCTACAAAATGTCTGACAAATCGATGTGGAAACATCGCAGAAAAGAGTGTGCCTGTGACATTGGGTGATGATATTCGTGCAGTAACAAACGATTCCAAAAGGCGTGAACAACTAGGGCGCATCGCTGAAATGTTGGAACGCAAAGGGATTGACCCGGCAGACATTGGGCAGGTCAAACGCATAAGCCTTTACCAATCGCTTACTAAGAACGATGAGGGTGAAGCAGAGGTTCACGACCTGACAGCAATACAGTTCTCACCATCGTGGGAAACAGGCCCCGAATGGCCTGTGATCCAACAAGGTACACCTATCAAACTTGCGACAAGGAAACCCACACCTGTTGTAGCTGATGGTTGGTCAAGGTGTGTGGTGCTTCCTGATATGCAGATTGGTTACTACCGTGATGCGTCAGATGTGTTGCAACCTACGCATTGTGAGAAGGCTTTGGAAGTGGCGTTGGATCTTGTGCGTACCGTGAACCCGTCGTTGGTTGTGATGGTTGGTGACAATCTTGATGCACCTGAGTTTGGTAAATACAGGTTGAGTCCTGCGTTTGCTAGAACGATGCAGGCTGCTATAGATCGTGGCACATTGCTTTGTGCGCAAGTTCGTGATGCTGCACCTAACGCTGAGATCATTTGGCTTGCAGGCAATCACGAAGAACGCATACCCAACTACTTGTTAGATAATGCTGCTGCTGCTTTTGGTATTAGGCAAGGCAACAAACCGTCATCGTGGCCTGTGATGAGTGTGCCGTTCCTGCTACGGATGGATGAATATGGGGTGGAGTATCGACCCGGTTACCCTGCTGCTCACGTTTGGATCAACCAACGCTTACGGGTTATTCATGGAGACAAGGTTGCTTCAGGTGGTTCTACAGCGCACAAGTATTTGGGTGCAGAAAAAACAAGTGTGATCTATGGGCATATTCATAGGCGTGAATGGGCTGAACGAACTAGAGATGATTGGGATGGTGCAAGAACGATCATGGCTGCTTCACCGGGTTGCCTTGCTCGTACCGATGGGGCTGTGCCTTCAACTAAAAGTGGAATGGATTTCGATGGGAGACCTTTGTACAGGTCAGAGGATTGGCAGCAAGGGATAGCTGTTGTCACGTTTGAAGAAGGAGATGGAAGGTTTGTTTATGAGCAGGTCGCAATCAGAGATGGGTGGGCGCACTATCGTGGAAAAGATTTCTATTGTCATGGCTGATTTGCCGTATCAAACTGTTGTCTTGTTTTGGCGTGATGCTCACGCAGGTGAAGGGCAATGGCACACGCTTGATCAAGAGGATCAGGAACCGCACATCATTATGAGTTGTGGTTGGCTAGTACCTGAGATTGATGGTGGGAAGAAAGATCATGTGACGTTGGTGCAATCAGTAAGCCCTGACGGGTTCGCAGATCACACGTTGTATGTGCCTTCAGGTATGGTGGAAAGTGTGCAGTTTCTGCAACCGTTCACCACACCTGTGAAGTAAAGTTTGGTTAGTTCGTTCCCTGTCTGCGCCGGGGACATTTCCGCAGGGTTGGGGGTTTTCCCCCTTCTCCCCCAACCCTGCACCCCTCTCAAACCCTGAGTTTTGGGGCTTTTGCTACGATTTGTGTTTCCTGTAGATATGTGTATATACTTCAGGTATGACAACAACGCAGTTACACTCAGAAATCAAACAAGCATTAATTGATCAAGCGAATGCGCAACACGCACAATACCCACAGTACGCAAATTATTGGGATAATTGGGTAGTTGCTAAGTTAAACAAAACCATCAAGTTGCGTGGCAAAGATGTTGCGTTTGCTAATAACTATGTTTTGGTTAATCCAAACTCATTCGGTAAAAACCCTGAATCACGATTTCCCAACGTGGTTTGGTGTACAGCATATTTTGCAAATCATCTTGGTGGTTGCAATGCAAAGATCAATTCAAATGCAGTAAAGGTTGTGGAGTGATGACAACAGCAACAGTTACATACACAGCGCAACGCACTAAAAATGGTTGGTACAACATAGTTTCTAACGAAGGAACAGTTGTTGAGAAAGTGCGTGGGTATTGGGCGCATACCCGTGCAGAAGTTCTTACCTGTGGTCACGCAATCAGAACTACTTTGGTTGCTTCATACCGTTTCAAAGATGGCAGAGATGATGTGTGTATGTTCCGTCTGAGTGATGGAACATACCAATGTGATGCCCTGCCTGAATCAACTTGCTTATCTGAAATGGTCAGACAAGTACACCAATTAGGCGAATGCTCAAAGTTGCTCTAAACAAACAAAGGAAAATAATGGGAAGAAAAATTAGTTGTGAGTGTGGCACGTTTGCTGCATATCGACGACACCTAAGGAACAACGAAACTCCTTGCCAACCATGCAAGACCGCTAACACGCAATACTTGAAAGACAGAAAACAGCGTGTGACACCCACATGATCTAATAAACAACAACCAACTAATGAAGGGAAACGAATATGTTTGAAACAGCAATACCTAAACCCACGCACGGTTCACAAGAATGGTTAAACCTGAGGCATCGTGACCATAACGGCAAGGTGATCTTTGGTGCATCTGAAGCAGGTGCGCTGATGGGCGTAAGCGAATACACGACCCGTGCAGATTTGGCGGTAGAAAAACTGTCGCCACCAACCGTAAAAGCACCTACAGCAGCGATGATTAAAGGCATCATCTTTGAACCTGCATTGGGTGAATACGCATCGCAACAACTAGGGATGCAGTTGATCACACCTGATGAAATGTATTTGAAAGGCCGTTGGATTGCCACACTAGATTTTGTGAACCAACACGACGCACACATTGTTGAAGCCAAAGTAACTTCAGCGTATGCGATTGATAGTGCTGCCGATCTTCCTGCATCATGGATTATGCAAGGTCACGTTCAACATTGGTGTACCGGGTTCTCAGTTAGTTTTGTGGTGTTTGATAAACGCCAACGCTTAGTGATTGTCGATATGCCGATTCAACGTGATCTTGTGGATCAACTCAACTATGCGTCAGAGGAGTTGGGCGCACAGCTAGATGAAGGCATTTTGCCTGAAGGGTATAAAGAGTGGTTGAGTGCAGAGCAGGTACAAGCGTTGTATCAACCCGTTGCCGGGGCAAGCATTGAAGCAGATGAAGAGCTTGTGAATTGGATTACCGATTATGAGACTTCACGCAAGATGCGGATGGATGCTGAGAAGGCAGAAAAGTTTGCTAAAGACATGATTGCCCAACGGATGTTGGATGCAGAAACAGTTGTGGCAGATGGTTTCACGGTGCTTTCTTGGAAGCAGCAGAAGGGCAGAACGTCGTTTGATCAGGCACGTTTTGAAGAAGAACATCCTGATCTGTACGGCAAATATCTAAAGACGGGTTCACCAATCCGGGTGATGCGTTTAGGAAAGGGGAAATAAAAAATGGCATTTGATATGAGTAACTATGTCGATGTGGCAGAACGGTTGAAGTTGGCATTAGAGAAATGGGGGGAAGGTTTACGCATCCAATGTGATCCCCCAAAGGTTGTGACGATTAATGACCGCACCTTTATTGAGGTGACTACACGGGCGTGGCGTACACCTGATGATCCGCTGCCGTCAGTAGCTACGGCATGGGAACCTTTCCCGGGGCAAACGACGTTTACGAAGAACAGCGAAATGATGAACTGCGAAACAAGTTCGCTTGGCCGCTGTTTGGGCATGATGGGCGTGGGGGTGCGTAACAGCATTGCTACTTCTAATGAAGTACGGAACAGGCAGAATGATCGTGAGGATCACCCAACAGCACACGTTCCGCAGCAGCGTGTTGCACCTGACAAACCCAAACCTGAAACCAATGTTATCCCTATTGGGGAGAAGGTCACAGGTGGGGGTATATCGACAGCGCAAAAGAACTTCGTTGCCAAGTTGGTGCGTGAATGCAAACTTGAATCTGTGGGTGATATGGCTTCTAACTTGTTGGGCAGGGACATCAACGCTGTAGAGGATCTCACAACCCGTGAAGCATCAATGGTCATCAAGGCTTTGACAGAGTTGAAAGAGGCATTGCAATGAAGCAGGTACAACCCGGCATCTATATTTCAGGTTTGCCTTTGCTGAAGCAGTTTCAGGGTGTTCCTGATCATGTTGTGGCAGACAGGTTGGGGGTGGGTCGTATGACTGTGATGCATTGGCGACAAGGTAGGAAGATTCATTGGCGTAAAGCAGATGAGTACGCTTGCAGGATCGGGTTGCACCCATATTCTGTGTGGGGTGATGAATGGTTTTTGGGTGCTTTTAGTAATCGTAGGAACAGGAAGAAGGTGGCGTGATGAATGACCCTATTTTGTTGAGGGCTTTAGCAAATGAGTTTGCGTTGGGGAAGGGAAGTGATCAGATAGCAGCGTGGGCTTTACATGAGTGCGCTGATTACATCGACAAACTGCGTACAACAATTCAGATGTTGATGGAAGAACCTGTTGATGATGAACAATGATTTAGTGGCACGGTTCAAAGAGAAAACAGATAAGCATTGGCATCCGTTCATGGGTTCTGATCCAATTATTAAAAAGAGGGTAACTGTGGAACTGTTCCAACGGTTTTATGAGTTCAGGGTTTCGCCACCCCAACGCCTAGCGCAACTGCGTTTTGTCGGGGAATCGTGGACAGAGGAAGATAAGAAGTATGTGTTCAATTCTGCTTTGCATCATGTGTTGAGCAGCCATTCAATGCAGACACACAAATGGATTGTGCAGGACAGCAACATTTATGAGTTCAAGTGGTGGCCTAAAGATCCTGACATTAAAGGGGATGGCTGATGAATTACATTCCTTCAGATGAGATCGAGCGATTGCAGAATGAGTCTGATTTGTGGCGTAACACCTGCATCAAACTTATTGGGATGATCCTGCCGTACTCATTGCTTATGAGAGATGATGAACGAAAAGAACTAGCGATCATTCTTAAAGAGGCAGTTGATGGGTGATCTGTCATGGCGTGACAGAGCAGCCTGCAAAGGTGTCGATACCAAAATCTTTTTTCCGCACGATACGTTGAGGCAGAACAGGTGGGATGAGGGTTTGGAGTATTGCTATTCCTGCCCTGTCAGGTTGCCTTGTCTTGATTTGGCTTTGCAGATTGATTCTGTGGATGATCGTTGGGGTTTGTTTGGCGGTTTATTACCGGGTGAACGTAGGCAGATGAGGCGTGGGTACGGTAACTTTGAAAGACAGTTTGCCGATGGCAGCATTGTTGGGATAAGGACTACACGAAATGTCTGATCTAGTTGGTGGCGTAAAAGCAGATTGTGTTTGTGGATGCGGTTTGTTTGGTACTCCACGCAAAAGGCCATTGGGACACATCAGAGGTTGTGATTGCCCTAAATGCCGGGGCAAACGTAATCGTTCTAAAGGTGATAGCAAGGCTCGTGTAGCTAGGAAGCAGTTGGGGATTGGTGGTGTTAATTCACGCCATGAAGAATTGTGGGGTGGTGATGTGCGTGTAGAAATCAAGGCAGGCGCACAGATCAAACCTGTTCTTACAGCGTTCTTGCGTTGCGAGATGCAATCTGAAGCAGCACGACCTCATGGTGATCATCGACCTTTCATGCTTGTAGCAATGCCTGATGGCATGAAGGATGGGTTGGTTGTTATGTGGTTGTCAGATTATGTTCAACATCATGGGATTGAACCTGTGTGATTCTGAACATGAGGGGTGTAGAGTTCTAAACAAGTAAAATCCCCCACACAGCGCAAACTGTTGGGGGAGTGACCAAACATCTGAGGTTTGATATGAAAAGTTTATATGAGGTTCCCTGTGAATAGTGCAGAGATTGAACTTCTAGTTGATCGTCTGATGGGGGCTTACCCATCTACCAAAGTGAGTGACACAAAGGTAAAAGCCTTGTGGACTCGTAGGGCAGAATTATTGGGGTTTCCTACTGAACGTGGCACAGATCTGATTGATCACGTTTTGAATGCTTGCAGGTTCTTCCCATCGTTGCCTGAAATGGTTGCGTGTATCGACATGGTTTTGATGCCCCGGCGTGATTCTTCTGAGTGTGAGAAGTGTGGCGGTACAGGCTTTGTGGTCATCACGGATGAGCATGGTGATGTGAAACGGTTTCCGCACAGGAACTTCCCTGATGGTGCTGCTGTTTATACAAGGGCAACTGAGTGTGAGGTTTGTAACAACTAGACGATCCACGCAAGTGGTGGTGCATTGCGCTAACCCCAACATAAATTGATATGTAGTTGGGTATGTGATTCGTGACCTGAAAGGGGGATCGTTCCCCCATATCAAAAATGCCTTCATGCCAATGAAGATACATACGGGAAGAGGAACAAAAGGTGTCGGCTGAAATTGTCACGGCCACCTGCAGAAATGCGAAGTGTGGGGGGGACAAGGTTTTGTTCTACAACATTCATATATTTGGTGGTGAATAATGCCACCCACATAAGTTTATAAAATCATCGGTACGGGTCTGAAGGGGACTACAATGGTGACAACAACTAGCGGTGAGTCAGGGAGAAAATACCTGCACACAACGTCGGCAACGACTCACCCCAATTATTCATGGCACAGCACAGCTGTTTGACCGTAGGAGATTCTGTTGAAAAAGTTTTTTGTAGTTCTATTTGCGTTACTTGTTTTGAACCCAACTGTTGTTCAGGCTAAAAGTGAAGTACCGCCATCATGGTTGGTGAAGCGTGTTGAGAATGGTGATCGATGCAGGAAACTAGAACCTGCTATCGCTGCAGCAGGGTTACCTGTCACCTTCTTTACTTATATTGCGTGGCGTGAGTCCCGGTGTCGGGTTGGTGCTGTGAATGCTCGTTGGAACAAGCAAGGCAAGATTGTTTGGACATTGAACAGGAACGGCACGTTTGATTCAGGGGTGTTCCAAATCAACTCCTCATGGAGAACCAAAACCCGTGAGGTTTGTGGCGGTGGGTTGGATCGACTCTTAAAATGGGATTGCAACCTAGCTATGGCTGTAGAGTTATATTCTGATGGTGGGTTACACCATTGGGGTTTTAAACAGAAGGGATGAAGGGATGAAGTTTGGCAGTTTATTTGCCGGGGTAGGTGGTTTTGATTTAGGTTTTGAAGCAGCAGGAATGGAATGCTGTTTTCAAGTTGAATGGGACAAATACTGTCAGCAAGTGTTGGCGTACCATTGGCCTGATGTGCCACGTTGGTCAGATGTGAGTGATGTTAAGGGTGCAGATTTGCCACCTGTTGATGTGATTACGTTTGGTTCACCTTGTCAGGATTTGAGTGTTGCAGGAAAACGTGCAGGGCTTGATGGCGGTAGAAGTAATTTATTTTTTGAAGCAACAAGAATAATAAGGGAGATGCGTGATGCAACAGATGGGGTTTTTCCAAGAGTGGCAGTATGGGAGAACGTGCCGGGAGCCTTCTCATCTAATGAGGGACATGATTTTGGATCAGTCTTGGATGGGTTGGCAGAATCAGGGGCGTTGGGAATTGAATGGGGAGTGTTGGATGCGAGATGGTTCGGAGTCCCCCAACGCAGACGACGTATCTTTGTCGTTGCTGAGTTCGATCCTGCAAGAGCCTTCAGAGGTGGAGAACCTGTACTTGCTATCGGCAAAGGCAGCCCAAGGGATCTTGAGAAGATCCTTAAAGAGAGGCAAGGTGCTACCGGCAAAACTATTGGAAGCATTAGAACAGGTGGCATCACAGGAAGCCTCTCAGTAAGTGATCTATTGAAAGGTCAAACCAACAACCAATCCATTGATACAGGTTTATTGCAGGTGGTAAAACGCAACGATATGAAAACTTTTGTAAACGGTAGTTTTGCTGATTACAAAGAATCAGAAGTTGTCGGTACTGTTAGTGCCAAAGGAAGAAGCCTGAATGGTGGTTCAGAAGCACTAATCATTCTTGATGGCACAAGGGTCGATGATGTACGGGTTACCGAAACAGAAACATCGCCTACACTTACAAGCCGTATGGGTACAGGTGGCAATACTGTTCCAATGATGGCAATACCAATTCAAGGAACTTTGATTGGTAGGCAGGATCACAATGGCCCCGGCAAAGGTTGGGGGGATGACAATGGCCCTATGTACACAGTCACCCAATCAGATACACATTTTGTAGCTACCCCTTATGAGGTGCGCCGATTGACAGAAATTGAATGTGAACGCCTCATGGGATGGCCTGACAACCACACCCTGAACAGGGCAGACGGCAAAACAACCCCTTCAACCCAACGGTACAAAATGTGTGGGAATGGGGTTGCTAGTCCTGTGGCAAAGTGGGTTGGGGAACAGATTTTGGCTGCTGAACCCCCTAAATAGGGGTCTGTGTGGGTTTCTGAGGCGTTGGAATGCCGGGTTAGGGTGTTTGGGGCAGGGGTTTGAGACAGCGCAAAACAGGGGTGTTGAACAATACTTGCCAATCGTCTGAGTTTGTGTATATACTGTCTGTATGGCAACAACGCCTATACAAGGAGACAACAACATGACAATCAATGAACGCTACGAGTTCCATCGCCAATCAGGGAAGAATCAGAAAGATGCTTTCCATCACGCAACACAGGACGTAATTGCGTGGGCGCAAGCAAACGGTTTCGCTACCAACAAACCTTCAAAGAAGAAGTAGGGGCGACATGATCAGCATCTACGACATTCCACACATCAAATCTTTGATGGAAGCAGAACGCAAAGCAACAGATCCTGAACAAAAGCGTTTATTGCATAACGCAATGTTGCAGGCAATGAAACAAGAACAGATCATTCGTGGTCAGCGCACACCAAAGGCAGGTGCATGATGGAACAACAATCACTATTTGATTCGCTCAAAGCAGTTGCCATCACAAAAGAGGCGATTGACAGGGTTGAAGAGAACGCCAACGAACAATGGATGGAAGAAGCAGGAAAGGTGGTGCAGATGCTTGCCCAACAGTTTCACGGTTTCACTACAGACGATGTGTGGGAATGGATGCAAGACGTTCACCCACAGTTGGGGACACATGACAATCGTGCGATGGGTGCGGTAATGCGCAGAGCAGCAAGGAACAACATTTGTGTGCCAACAGATCGGTACGTCAAATCATCACGACCTTCCTGCCACCATCGACCAATCAGAGTTTGGAGAGGCATCTAATGGACAGGCAACGCTTCACCCAACTTGAAACAGAACGTGCCAACTATTGCCGTGAGGCAAACCCCAACATGAGCGCACAAGAACTATCTGCGTACTACAGCATTGACAGAAGCGTGAGTGCTTTGGTGTTAGGCATCATCGACCAACCAAAGAAAACAAAACGTGCCAACCATCGTGAAGCAGCCTTAGATTGGGCAGGCAACAACCTGTTCGCTGAGATCACTTCACAACAGTTAGCAGACCTGATAGGGGCATCATTGCCCACAGCATTGAAGATTATTGATTCACGACCTGATGTGTTCCGCAAATTGGGTAGAGGCAAATGGGAAGTACGTGACGCACAAGCGGATCGGCAAGCAGATAAGAAGGAGAAATAGTTATGGGAGTTCAACGATCATTCACAGTCAAATGCGACAAATGTGGATATGAGTATGGGTATCACACGTTCAATACAGCTACAGAACTACGCCAAAAGTGTTCAGGTGATTTGTGGACTATCTCAGGCAACAAGTTCACTTGCCCTACCTGCAACAAACGCCAACCTGATTACCGGGGCGACTATCAAGAAATGTGGGCAAAGTATGAGAGTCGTTAATCAACGTCGATGGAACAGAACAAAAAAGTTCATGATCTTCATTCTTGTGTTAGCAGCACTAGTTATGGTTGGTGGGCTTGATGAATCAATGGATGTTGAGATATCTGCCGATAGGTACGGGTTCGCATACCTGTTCATGGGTTGTGCTGCTTACCTAGTGTTCACCATCATCCGCAACCCTGAATAATGGATCAGTTCACGTTCTACTTAGGCACAAACAAACTCAATTGGCTATGGGACAAACCTAACAAGCACCCATTGTTTATATCGATCAGAACAATCAAACGGTACAAATCATTGAGGCAAGCCAACATTGAATGGTGCTGTGACTCAGGTGGCTTCACAGAACTAACCATGTTTGACAAGTGGGTGACCACAGCTGAGGAATACTGCGCTGATCTCTACAAGGCTAAAGAAATGGGCAAACTTGTTTGGGCATCACCTCAGGATTGGATGTGTGAACCTCACATGATTGCCAAAACAGGAAAGAGCGTGAATGAGCATCAGCATCTGTCATGCCAAAACTTCTGTGAACTGCAACAGATAGCACCTGACCTGCCGATAATCCCGGCGTTACAAGGTTGGGAACCCGACGATTACCCCAAACATCTAGATATGTACTACTCATATGGCATTGATCTACGGGAGTATCAAACAGTCGGGTTGGGGTCATTTTGTCGAAGGGCAAACGTGGCAGGAGTAAGAGAACTTGTGATCGGTTTGAACCAACATGGCTTGAAACTGCACGGGTTTGGGTTAAAGAAAGACGGGTTAAAACTGTTCCGCAACCATTTGCATTCATCTGATTCTATGGCTTGGAGTTTGGCAGGCAGACTTGCCGGGCGCAACAACAAATACTTATGTGGCAAGGAATACCACAAAGCAAAGAACTGTGGCGATTGTTATGAGTGGTCACAAATATGGGCAGATGACGTAGCAGCCACCCAACAGAACGCTCACCCTATGCTTTGGGAATAAACACATTCTCCCCCCTGAGAAGTAGAGAGCCTCACCTGAAAGATGGTGGGGCTTTCTGCTATCCCCAACCCAACGTGATCTAGAGTCAAACACCTATGAAGATTGCAGACATTGAATCAGCTATCTACTTCCTGCAAAGAGTCGTGCCACGTGGCGACAACGAAACAGACGAACTCCTAAGAACCGTGTACATCCTGCAGCAAGAGATAAACAAACGCAGGAAGCCTGTGGATAAATCCTAAATGTATATGGCAGACTTTGCACATGGGTGAATCATACGAAGCCGATTACTACAAGAGCGTTACCGACGATCTGAGAGTAAGTAATGAACGGTTGAACGAAACTGTCACAGAGTTACGCCATCGATGCGCTGTAGGCGACAAAGCCATAGAACTCATCTTGCAGCTACTCAAAACGCTCGAAGATGGGCAACCCATAGAAGATGTGACCGCCAAAATGCACCACTTCATTAACGCTGAATAAACCTGCCAACCAAAGGAAACCTGTGATCCGACCTGAACTAAAAGAATTCGCCACACCCATCAACGACCTCAAACCGCACCCCAACAACGTACGGCAAGGCGACATTGGCGCAATCAGTCAATCCTTAGAACAACATGGGCAATACAGGCCAATCGTCGTGCAACGCTCAACCGGGTTCATCCTTGCCGGGAACCACACCTACAAGGCAGCCATCTCCCTAAAATGGAAACAGATAGCAGCCACCTATGTTGATTGTGATGATGAGCAGGCTTTACGCATCCTGTTAATCGACAACCGTGCCAACGATCTCGCTTCTTACGATGATTCTGCTTTGGTGGAGATGCTGAAGGGTTTGATGGATACAGAGTTGCAGTTGGAAGGCACAGGCTTTGATCCCGATGATCTAGACCAACTGCTAAAGGATCTCGACATGGAATCAGGTAACGCTATCGAGGGTGATCCTAATGCCGTGCCTGACGATGCGCCATCTAAAACTGTTCTCGGTGACGTTTGGTTGCTAGGTAACCACAGATTGATGTGCGGTGACTCTACAAGCCCAACCGATGTGGAACATCTTACGCAAGGATTAATAATGGGAATGGCCTTTACTGATCCGCCTTATGGGGTGGCCTACACAGGTGGCTTGCAATTTAAATCAGATGGTTCTGTAGAGAAGAATAATCGAGAAATGATTAAAAATGATGATATTGATATTTACTCTGATGTGTTCCCATTACTTGCCAAAACAGTAGATGGCCCATGTTATGTATGGTTTGCAGGTACAAAGGCAGCAAAGTTATATGAAGCAGCAGAAAAATATGGCGATATCCACGCTTTGATTATTTGGGTAAAGAATGGTGGTTATGGTGCTTTGAACGCCAATTATAAACAAAAACATGAGCCATGTTTATATTGGAAACCGCACGGAAGCACACTCAACTTCACAGGGGCAACTACTGAAACAACTATATGGGATATAGATAAGGATGGCAGAAACAAACTACATCCAACTCAGAAACCTGTAGCCCTTGCTTTGAAAGCGATAGGTAATCATTCTTCTGAAACTGTTTTAGATCTCTTTGGCGGTTCAGGTTCGACGCTGATTGCAGCGCATCAGACAGGCCGTACCGCATACTTGATGGAACTAGACCCCCACTATTGCGACGTAATATGCAAACGATTCCAACAAGCCACCGGGATCACCCCGATAGCGGAAGCCACAGGAAATGAACACTCATTCATTGAATGACCCCACCCCGGCATCAACACCCCCCTGCTACCACTACCCCTCACTCCACAGGTACAGACACAACAACCATCAAGACGTTTGGTACATCGAAGAAGAAGAACCTGAAGAGGATGAATGACAATCCCCAAACCCTGCCTCACTTGCGGAATCACAACAACCAACGGCTCACGATGCGCTGAATGCGAATCAGAACGACAAGCAAGACGCAACCAACGCAGAACCCACTATCAGGGTGACTACAAACAAAGAGCCAAACAAGTACGCCAAACAGCAGTCATCTGTTGGATATGCCACGAACCACCACGACCCAACGACCCGTGGCAAGCAGACCACATAGACCCGGCAAACCCCAACTC
>Ga0049081_10000512_pt1 | contig 14895 bp, 10 predicted proteins | sample GreLakmeER78MSRF_FD_66717 | JGI IMG/M metagenome (GOLD analysis project Ga0049081, IMG submission 66717) | Freshwater lentic microbial communities from great Laurentian Lakes, MI, USA - Great Lakes metaG ER78MSRF | ecosystem: Environmental > Aquatic > Freshwater > Lake | place: Great Lakes...
ATAATTGGAATGAAAGAAAGATATTCATCGGAATTAGATAAAGAAAATAAAAAAAGATTAAGCATATATGAATAACATAGATACACGATATCAGGCATTATTACAAGATATTTTGGATAATGGTGTAGAGAAAAAAGATAGAACCGGAACAGGTACTATTTCAGTATTTGGTAGACAGATTCGTCATAAAATGAGTGAGGGATTTCCATTACTAACCACAAAGAAAATGCATTGGAAATCAATCGTTACGGAACTATTATGGTTTTTGCGAGGCGATACTAACATCAAATTCTTATTAGATTACGATTGCCACATTTGGGATGGAGATGCATATAAAAACTATGTTACTAATATACTACATAATCATAGAGGGGTTCAGCCTAATTCCAAAGAAGCATTTATTGCAAAAATAAAACATGAAGATGGTTATGCAAATGTGTGGGGAGATTTAGGCCCAATATATGGAAAACAATGGAGAAGTTGGAAAGGTGATACTTGGGTGGAAGGAAATACCGATGGAACTGAAGGATTTTATCTTCAATCTGAAACGATTGACCAAATCACAAACCTAATCAACGACCTTAAAACAAATCCAGATAGTAGAAGATTAATGGTTAATGCTTGGAATGTTAGTGATTTAGATTCAATGACTTTACCACCTTGTCATTATGGGTTTCAATGTTATGTAAGAGAGGGTAAGTATCTTTCATTAATGTGGAATCAACGAAGTGTAGATACATTTTTAGGATTACCTTTTAACATTGCTTCATATGGGTTATTATTAGAAATTATTGCAAAAGAAGTTGACATGATACCTGATGAATTGATTGGTAATTTAGGTGATGTTCATTTGTATTCAAATCACATTGAACAGGCAAAGGAACAAATATGGAGAACTGCATATGAATTACCAAAGGTGAAAATTACCGAAAGAAATTGGTATATGCATGAAGCAGTTAAAAAACATTTAGGTGAAAAAACTTTAGATGAAAAACTTAAAAGTTATAGACCAGATTGTTTTGAGTTAATTGGGTACGAATCTCATCCAAAAATAAAAGCACCCTTAAGTAATTAATTATGGCAAGTTTTGATATAAAAATAAAATCACCAAAGAAGGTTATTAAAAATTGGGGATATGAATTATGGATTCATAATGATCAGCAATATTGTGGAAAGTTATTAGTATTTCCAAAGGAAGGTAATAATTTTTCAATGCACTATCATATGATTAAAAATGAAACTTGGTTTATACAATCTGGTAGATTTCAATTTGATTGGATAGATAATACAAAACTTCATAGAATGATATTAAATGTTGGTGATAGTGTTTATATTCAAAAAGGATTACCTCATCAATTAACTGCTTTAGAAAACGATTCTTCAGTATTTGAAGTTAGTACCCAGCATTTCGATGATGATAGTTACAGAGTGTATAGAGATAATCCATCTGATTTAGATGATATAATTTTTGTTGAAAATAAGAAAAAATGACATATATAACTGCCCATCTACCTAAATTAGAAGATTTGAAAAAACAATTAGAAGAAGACCCGGATAAATTAAGAATATATGCAAAATATATGGGATATGAAGGCTCTTCAGAATCAATAGATTATCTATCCGAAAAACTAAAAGAGTATTCCGAGGCAAAAAAATCTGAAAAATAATTTGGATTTTTGCCATTTTTTTCTTATCTTTACACTAAGAAATATACTATGATCAAGTTAGATAAAATTAAATACATCTATCACTTGGCCGATTTGCATATCCGCAATTTAAAAAGGCATAAGGAATATAGAGAAGTATTAAATAAATTCCTGTCCGATGTAGACTCTCAAAACTTAGAGGATGCGGTTATTTATTTAGCAGGTGATATTGCACACGCTAAAACTGAAATGTCTCCTGAATTAGTGAGAGAAATTACTTGGTTTTTTACTGAATGTGCTAAGAGAAAACCTACGTTTGTAATTACTGGAAATCATGATTGTAATCTAAACAATAAAGACCGTTTAGATGTTCTTACCCCAATATGTGATAATCTTTCCCTACCAAATTTAGTTTACTTAAGAGATACAGGTGTTTATCAAATTACCGATGATATTACTTTTACTGTTTATTCAATTTTAGATAAAAAAGAAAATTGGCCGAAAGGTACTGATGTAAGCGGTAATAAGAAAATTTGTTTCTTCCACGGGCCTGTTGATGCGGCAAAAACTGATATTGGTTATGTAGTATCCTCTCATAATTTCACTCCCGATATGTTTGATGGGTTTGATATGGTATTGATGGGGGATATCCATAAAAGACAAATTGTTCAGCAAAGAGATAGAGCAAATGGTAAACCAATAGTAGTTTATGCCGGTTCAACTGTCCAACAAAATCACGGAGAATATTTAGAAAATCATGGTTATTTGCTTTGGAATGTGGAAAGTGAAACATTTGAAGAATATAATATTCATAATGATTATGGATATTTAACTATTGATGTTGTAAATGGAGTTATACCTCAATGGGTGAGAGATGAAATAGGAACTAAATTACCTAAACAACCTCGTTTAAGAGTTCGATTCTCTGATACTGAAGTTAGTGATATAAAACTTATTTCAGCGGAACTTCAGCAAATGTTTAAGGTGAATGAAATTACTATTACAAAGCAAGATACCTTAAACTCATTGAAGTCTAAAAATCGTAATGCTAGAAATTTAGCTGGGAATGTTAAAGACCCAAATGTTCAGAATGGTTTAATTAGAGAATATTTGGAAAGACAATTTCTTTTAGATGACCAAACTTTAGATAAAATTGTTGAAATAAATAACAAAGTAAATCTGAAAGTAACACATGAAGAAACCGATAACATATTATGGATACCTAAATCATTTGAATTCAGTAATATGTTTTCATATGGAGAAGGTAATAAAATAAATTTTGAAAATGCAAGAGGAATTATAGGGTTATTTGCACCAAACACTCAGGGTAAATCATCTCTATTCGATTCACTTTCATTTTGTATATTTGATAAGTGTAGTAGGGCATTCAAAGCTACTCACATTATGAACAATCAAAAGGATACTTTTAAATGCAAGTTTAATTTTGAAATTGATGGTATTGACTATTTTATTGAAAGAGATGCACATACTACAAAGACAGGTAATGTAAAAGTAAATGTAAATTTTTGGAGAATTGTAGATGGAATGGAAGAATCTCTTAATGGAGAAGAGAGAAGAGACACAAATGATATTATTAGAAAGTATTTAGGAACGTATGAAGATTTTGTAATGACATCTTTATCATTGCAAGGTAATAATGCTTTATTCATTGATAAATCACAATCGGAAAGAAAAGATATTCTTGCTCAATACATCGGTGTAAATGTATTTGATAAATTATTTGATGTAGTAAACGAGGATAATAAAGAGGCATCCATCCTACTTAAGAATTTTAAGAAAGATGACTTTTCCATTCGATTGGCCGAACTAGAAACAACAATTACAGAAGGTGAAAAAGAATTTGGATTAATTATAGAGCAAAGAGAAGATTTAGAATCAGATAAATCTGAAATAGAAAAACACCTATCTCAGTTAGAATCTCAGATACAACAAACTACTTTACTAATTGATTTAGATGAAGAAACAAAGAGATTAGAATCATTTACATCCTCATTAGAAACTAATTCAAAGAGATTAGAGAAAATGGAATCTCAATTAACTCAAGCAGAGGGAATTGTATTAGAATTAGTTGAGCAAGAAAAAACTCTTTCTAATTTTAACATAAATGATAAAGAGATTAATATAGAAACTGCTTATAATGATTTAACTCAAAAAAAGAAAGAGTTGGCTGAAGCAGAAAGAATACATTCTATTGCAAAATTACATTTAAGTTCAGCAGAAGAAAAGATTAAACATTTAGATAATCATAAGTATGACCCTAATTGTGAATTTTGCTGTGATAATGCATTCGTAAAAGATGCAATGGTTGCAAAAAACGCATTGCCACAATTAGAATCAATAGTAACAGAGGCACTTAGAGATGTAGAGGGTATAAGTAGAACCTTAGATTTATTAGATGGTGTTGAAGAGGCGTATAAAAAGTTTCAATCAAAAAATAAAGAAATAAACGATTCTAAAACTTTAGTTAGTAGAATAAAAGAACAAATATCTAAAACCAAATTAGATATAAGAGATTGTGAAGATGGTATCAAAGATTCTACCGCTAAAATTGAAGAGTATCATAAAAACAAAGAGCAGATTGAGACTAATAAGCAACTTCGAAAAAATATATCAGATACAAAGGGTGTGTTGGATGGTATAAAGAGAGAAATAAAAAGAAGAGGTGATGTTATTTTAAAAATCAATACCGATGTATCTAAATCAAAACAAGAAAAAACTGGAATAGAAGATAATATTAGAAAAGTTAAAGAATTAGAAGAGACTAATAAATTATATGAATATTATTTAGATGCGGTTAAAAGAGATGGTGTTTCATATGAATTGATTTCGAAAACACTTCCATCTATTGAAGGTGAGATTAATAATATCTTAGGGCAAATAGTAGAATTCAGTATGAACCTACAAATGGATGGTAAGAATGTTAATGCTTATATCAATTATGGAGATAGTAGAAAGTGGCCTTTGGAGATGTGTAGCGGAATGGAGAAGTTTATTAGTGGATTGGCAATTAGAGTTGCTTTGATAAACATTTGTAATCTCCCTAGACCAAACTTCTTAGTAATTGATGAGGGATTTGGAACATTAGATAGTGAAAACCTACAATCTCTATTTATGGCTTTTGCTTACCTAAAAACACAATTTGAATTTGTGATTGTTATTTCACATATTGATTCTATGAGAGATGTGGTGGATACTCTTTTAGAAATTAAAAAAGATAACGGATTTAGTTCCGTTAAGTTTTGATTTTTTCCGCCGGTAGTATATTTCTAACTTTTGATGTGGTTCGTATTTTTTCTTTAATTAGATTAGATACGAACCTACTCATTTTGTAACCTCTTTCATCACAATAGTCTTTTAATGCAGTGTGAACTTCTTTTGGGAGTTGTAACATAGCATATCTGTCGGATTTCTTTATCATTCTTTAGATTTCTTTAGTATTTACTTATATAAATACATATAAAAGATATTTATAAAAGAATAAAGAATTCACCAAATGTCTAGAATTAAAAAAACATCTCCTCTTTTAAACCTTACCAATTTTCAAACATTTATCTTAGATAATAATCCACTTTCTCAGTATTTTAGAATTTCTGAATTAAGTGATTTATTAACATCTGGAAAAAATGGATTTTTGATTGAAGGTTCGACGTTTCTAAAACCCTCAACTGAAATAAAGATTGAAGTATTAGATACTGAAGGTAATCCTCTTTTTGTTCAACCAGGAGAGGGAATTCCTGAATATTATGAGGGGTTATCAAAATTGATAACTGTTCATGTTTATCAAGACACTCCAATAGGAATTGGTAAAATTACTATTTTAGGTGAGTTGGAAAAGTATATTGATGATGATGGATTCATACAAGATATTCCAGAAGATTGGAAAGGGATTTATAACATAAAATGGGAAAGGGATATAAAAATCAATAAAAATATTCCAAATGAAACCAGAGTAAGATTTGTTAGAAAACCACAAATAATAATTGAAGAACTTAACGAAAGTTTTTATTCAAGAAATTTAGTAACGCAAACACAAACATCCGGATTAGTTAGGGGTGTTGCATTAACACCATCAGAAGGAACTCAATTCAATGGTTATAGGGGCGGGGTTAGATATCTTATTCAAAATCAAAGCGGTAACTTTTTTGATGAAGGAACTTTTATTTCGGTAACTGGGACTAATTTACAAAATTTAGAAGTAATTGAATATCTAAATCAAAATACGATAGTTGTTCAAACTCCATTCACTTCATCAGCGGGGGTTGTTTCAAATTTTACAGATAAAAATTATACTTTAACTTATCAATATAATCAAAATCCTGTTGCTTCATCTATATTAGGTTCTTTTGGTAGATTTGAAATTAATCATTTACAAACATTCGTTGGTGATGTCGAGAGGATAAAAGTATTTAAAAAATCAAGAGCTTCTAATGTAGATTATAACGTAATACAAGATACGAGAGTTGAAGCGGCAGAATTATTAACGACTATTGTATCCGGTTCAAATATAGATACTGGGCATTTTAGTGCATCGTATGAGGGTGGTAAAAGTTGGAATAATTTTTGGGTTACTCAAAGTTCCGCAGGTGCATCATTAGATTCATCTAAAATTTATAGAGCGGTTAAATTACAAAACAATAGATTATCTACAAACTTAGGGGATGATATTAGATTAGAAAGTGGGAGTGAATATCGATTACAATTTTATAACTATTATGAAACTTCATCAAATGATATTTCTGATACATTAAAAGTTTATTTAACATCTACTGAAAGAAGTGGTAGTGGGATTGCTAATTATTATGTTACACAAAGTTTAGTAACATTAACGGGTTCTAACGAAGTAAGAAATGCAAATTTAAGAACTTATAATTTTGTTCCACCCATTACCGATAATTGGACTGTTCATTTTGAAGCGGATAATACAACTGCTAATTCTTATTGGCATGTTGGTTCAGTTAGTTTACAGGCATCACATGAATTAGGGTTTTCACCAGATGAATTTAGTTTTATAATTCCAATTGATAGAGATTTAGAAAGAGAAACATTTGATTTTAAATTTGAATTTTTTGATATTAACAATAACTATGTTCCTATTACAGTAGTTACTGCTCAAACATTTCAAAGTGGTAATATAGGATTGATTGATAAGAATATAATTGTTGATGTCGATAAGCAATTTTTTAATTTCTCATCTTCATTGGAAGGATTACCCTCTTCTCAAAGTATAAGCATTACCGGAACAAAAAATAGAATATTAGGTAATTTATTAATCACTTCACAGGCATTTGATACAGGTGGTATAGAACTTCCAACCTCATCTTATATAGGTTCGGAATATCCTGGTAGATTAGATTTTTTTGAACAAGATTTATATTCATTATCCGCATCACTAAGCATTGGAAAATTTACAGGTTCATTACATACTTCATCAATAGTTGATAGAATTACATATACTTTAACTGAAATTGAATCAGTTCAACCATTTATCAAAAGATTTACAATTAGTAGATTAGTTGCGGGTGCAAGTGGACAAGATGGAACTGATTCTAAAGCAATATTTGTAAGTGCAAATACTAATCAATTCATATATGAACCAACTGGGCCATCATTAAAACCAACTGGGCAAATAATTTTAATTGATGTAAAAAAGCAAAATTTAGTATCAGGTTCAACTAGCCCGAATCTTATTATAAATTCATCATCTAATTATCCATTAACTCAAGTTGGTAGTGAGAGTGGAGGTGTTATATCATTTAGATTAACTGGCTCGGGATTCCCATTTTCAGCAGGAGAAGTTACATACGCTTTTACTGGTTCAGATGAATTTAGTAATTCTTATTCGGATTTTGTTAAGATAACGCCTGTAATGAATTTTGATGGAGTTTCGGTTGTGTTATCAAGTGAAGCTACCACATTTCCTGCTATTTCTACGGGAGTAGTTACATCTTCTGATTTAGATACCGGAGATGGAGAGGTATTTATGAGAATTGGTTCGAATGAAATACAGCATAGTAATGGATTGGCTACTGGGAATAGATTTGATATTGTTGAAATAACTGCAAGTGGATGTACTGCTAATTCAACATCTCCTACAACAAATTCTTATGGAATTTCTGCTATGAGTGATGATTCTGCATCATTGGATATGTTGATTCGTTATAAAGCAGGTGATAACTCTACAACCGTAGATTTTAGAAAAATAGTATCATATACAAAGGCGAAAAAAGCGGCTCCTGTATTAGAATTTGTAATCGGAAATAATAACCAATCAACTGATGCTAAATCAACCGGTGCGCAAATTACTTCATTTGCAACATCTACTTTATTTGTAAAAGAACAATATAATGGTAGTTCTACAATATTAAATTTAGCATCCCAACCAACGATTAATAGTAGTTCGGCTTTTACACCTATTACAAAAACTACAACATTGCTTACATATCCAACTATGGCAACCGGTACTGATTCAATTGAGTTATCTATTACAGGATCAGTAACGGATTCGGAGAATGTTAATAGAACTGTTTTTGGAAATGTATCATTAACTAAATTAAAAAAGGCGGCTCCCGTATTAGAGTTTGTAATATCAAACAATAACCAATCAGTAGATGCAAAATCAACTGGAGCGCAACTTACTTCTTTTGGTGTATCAACTCTTTCGGTTAGAGAAGTATATAATGGATCTAGTACAAATTTAACATTATCAGAGGAGCCTACAATTAATAGTAGTTCCGCTTTTACAACTATTACAAAAAGTGCAACTTCACTAACATATCCAACTATGGCTAGTGGAACTAATTCTGTTGAATTATTTATAACTGGATCGGTTACCGATAGTGAGGGATCAGATAGAGAAGTTTATGGGGGTGTATCTCTTACAAAAGTTAAAAAGGCCGCTCCTTCAATATTATTAACTGCAACACCTCAGACACAGACGGTATCTGCAACTTCAGCAAGTGTTCAAACGGGTACATTGCAAACGGTGTCATTAGATGCATTAGAAGGGACGGCTTCAGTATTTAATTCGGCATCTATATTAAGTACTAACTTTACAGGAGGTAGTATTTCAACAAGAACATTAACATTAGGAACTATTCCAAATGCGAATACGGCTGGATCAGCTAGTATTGGAATTAATTATACTGATAGTGAAGGCACTACTGCATCAAAAACTATAAATGTATCTGCAACTAAAGCAACTGCGGGTGCAAGTGGTTCAAAGGGTGATCCTGGAACTGATGGGACAGATGGAACGGATGGAAGAAGAACTGCAACAGGAATGGTACATTATCAAATTACCGCAACATCAGCACCTGCAACTCCATCTGCAACATCTTATAATTTTTCAACCGGAGTTTTCACTGGATTAACCGCAAATTGGGGAACTGGTGCACCTACATATGCAAGTGGTAATAGTAACAAATATTGGTATGCAATTTATACAGTTGTGGAAACTACTGCCGGCGGCGGAACAGGAACTCCAACATTCGGAAGCCCTACACAAGCTATTGGATTTAGTGGATTGGTATCATTTACATCTGCAAATGCAATTGATAATGGATTGGGGGATAGTCTTTCTTTTGGAGTAGCTGGTGCCACTTTGATTAATGGTAGTAATATATCAACCGGAAAAATAATCTCTACAAACTACTCTGCAGGAACACCATATACTACTGCAGGTACTATTATAGATTTGGATAATGGAAGAATTGCTACTAAAACTTTTTATGTAGATTCAAGTGGTAATGCTGTATTTAAAGGAACATTATCAGCTGCGGCTGGTACATTTGCCGGTAATTTAAGTGCAGTAGGTGGTACATTTTCCGGTTCACTGCAAGCGGCTACTGGAGAGTTTAGTGGAAAGATTACCGCAGCAGAAGGTAATATTGGAGGATGGAATATTAACTCCGGTTCTCTTACTTCATCCGGTAGTATAATAGCTTTAGATTCGAGTGGTAAAAGAATTTCAATTAATAGAGATACGGGTGTACCAGTTGTACTTATGAATGGTGGATTATCTTTTGCAAGTTATGCAACCGGTTTTTCAAATACAACTACATATAATAATAGTGGTTTAGTAAATGGTGGAAATTTTGCAAACAATTACACTAAAACAACTTCTAATTTATATACATTTAATTCAACTTCAGGAAAAACTTATTCTATAAAAGTAACCGATAATTCTCCAACATCAGATGCAGCTTGTAGAACAAATTCTGGTGCAATTAGTGTATTTAGATTTTTAAATGATTATGATGTTTATTTAAAAAATACAGCAACTAACGCAATTACTTATTTATTTAGTAATTCAGCCACCGGGTATCCAGGTGGAGCAAGTGGTCAATTTACCGCATACTTTGGTTCTCCTGGTTATTTCTCAACAACAACCCTTTCTGGTGGAGCAACTTATGAACTTTATATTCAATCTCAACTTCAAGTAAATGGAGGTGGATATATTGAAGATTATCAATTTCCTGATATAACTGTTCAGATAGAAGAAGTAGCATCGTATTCAGAATTAAATGGAGCTGGGTTTCAAGCAGGTGAAAGTTCTACAAAATATATTAGAGTAAGAAGAGAGGCATCAAATGAAGGTGCAACAAGTACTACAACAATGTTAGAAGTTGGTGGAGCTATAAGTTGTACAGGAGATGTTGTGGCAAATACATCGGATAGAAGATTAAAAACAAACATTAAAAATATTGAATCACCTTTAGAAAAGATAAAAAAATTAAATGGTGTAACATTTAATTGGAATGAAATTGCAAATACTTATGTAAATAAGAGTGAAGAAGTAGAAGAGGTTGGATTAATTGCTCAGGAAGTGCAAGCCGTTTTACCTCAACTCGTAAGACCTGCACCTTTTGATTGCAATGAAGATGGAACTTCTAAAAGTGGAGAAAACTACTTAACAATAAGTTATGATAAGTTAGTTGCTTTATTAATTGAAGCGGTAAAAGAATTGCAAAGCGAAGTAGAAGAACTAAAAAGAAGTAATAAGTAATGCCTACACCTTCATCAGGAACTATTAAAATGTCAGAAATTAAATCGGCTTTGGGGTCTTCCTCAAATTCGTTTAGAGCTTACCATGCGGCTGCAAAAGCTGCTACGGGATTAGCTAAATTTGATGCTCCTGATAAGATGAGTGAATTTTATAGTTACCCACCTGCTCCATCACCAACTCCAGCGCCGGCAGTAACACCTGCACCAACTCCGGCTCCAACACCTGCACCAACTCCGGCTCCAACACCAGCTCCTGTTGTTCCATTATCAGTTATAAATGGAGCAGTGACTTGTACCGGTGTAACGGGAGGATGGAGGTCATCATTTAGCGGTGGAAGTGGACTATATGATAAGGTTGCAATTGATAATTCTCAAGCTAATGTTGTTACAACTTTAAATGGTGGAAATAGTGGAAGTGGAGTTGGACAATTAATTACATTAGGTCTTGGTGCAATATATTATGATTGGAGTGGTATTGCAAATGGTACATACTATGTTGCACTTAAAGATAGTAATGGAACTATTACTGTTCAAAATACTTCGGTGGTTGTTGCCTGCGTTGTTCCAACTCCAGCAGTAACGCCTGCACCAACTCCAGCAGTAACGCCTGCACCAACTCCAGCAGTAACGCCTGCACCTACCCCAGCTCCATCTGTTACTTATTATTATTTATTAACTCCTTGTAGTGGTGGAACATCTATAACCGGATATAGAGTTGGAGTAAGTTACGCTATTGGAACCGGATTCCTTATTGATGGAATTTGTTATTTCATTGATGACCAACCTTCGAGTACCGGTACATATAATTTGGCTAACTATGGTTCTTATATTGATTGTAGTGATTGTAATGCTCAAAATACACCAGCACCTACTCCAGCTCCAACGCCAGCTCCAACGCCAGCACCTACTCCTTCACCAACACCAGCTCCTGCAGGATATACTGTAAGGCTTTATGGTAGAAAAGTTGCAGTTGCCGGTGATACATATTTATGGTATGGTATAAATGATGAAACAATGCCTGATGGAGGATTTAGTGTAACGACAACCGGTACGTTGAAGTTTACTCTTACTGGTATATCAGATGGAGATATGATTTATGTAAGAATGGGTACAGCCGCTAACGATCCACTTCCATTCGCTGCACAAGTTGCTACAAATAATTATACTGGATTAACTTCAGTTTGTCAAGACCCTGCTTATGACGCATTTTCAATAAGCGGAAATACTGATATTTCAGTAATAGGAGATGGAAGATTCCCATGTTAAAAATATAAAGTTATGTTAATAAGAACAATTGATAATTTTTTAAGTGAAAGTGAATGTGAACATATAATTTCACTTATTGAAAAAGAAAACCAACCCAGCACAGTTGTTGGGGAAGGAAAAAACCTTACAATGTATAGTGAAGCTAGAACAAGTTCAACTTCCAATCTTTGTAATTGTGATAATATAGTTTCTTTGGTACGAGACAGAATATCAAAAGAACTTAATGTTTCTACTGATAATATGGAAAGTATTCAGGGACAAATGTACAAACCCGGTCAATTTTTTAAACAACACTATGATTGGTTTGCAAAAGATAGCAAACATCTTGAAATGGGTGGTAATAGAATGTGGACTTGCATGATTTATCTAAATGATAACTTTGAAGGTGGTACAACGAATTTCCCAAATATAGAAATGGAGTTTAAACCAAAAAGAGGAACTGCATTAATTTGGCAAAACGTAAATAAAAAAGGAGAATGTTTAGAAGATGCATTACATGAGGGAAAAGAAATAATAAATGGAACAAAATATATTATTACATCTTGGATAAGAGAATATTCATTAAATCAGAGAAATTTAGAATACACGTCAAAATTGCAAAAATTTTCAAATTATAGTGAACTACCTAAATTTACCGAATTAGGTTTTAAAAAAATAAAAGTACCTGAAAATGAATGGAATTTTATTTTAGAAATGTATAATCAACTTTTAGAATTTAAAGTAGAAGAAGATTTTACAGGAAAAAATGAAATAATTCCTTCCGATAATGGAACTAACTCCTCTGATATTTTTTATTTGGATAGAATACCTGAACAAAGAATTATTCTTCATAATAATTTATTAGAACTTCATAAAGATTGGTCTAATGCTAATATCATACCATCGTTTATCTATGGTATTCGTAGTTATAATAATGGAGCAAAATTATCTTTTCATAGAGATAGAATAGAAACGCATCATATTTCCTCAATAATATGTGTAGATAAAAATTTGGGAGGAAATGAGGATTGGGCTTTGCAAATTGAAGACCATAGTGGTAACTATCATGATGTATATTTAGAACCAGGAGAAATGGTTTTATATGAATCAGCTAGGTGTTTACATGGTAGACGAGAATCATTTAAAGGAGAATTTTATAGAAATTTATTTGTGCATTATAAATTATTAGATTATGAATTTTCAAATCAATAATTCTTCTAGATTAATTACATTTGGAGATAGTTGGACTGCGGGGCATGGAATAGAATTAGATATACATTGTAAAGAAATAATTTCACCAAATGAACTTGTAGATAAATTAAGAGTTTCAAATGGTTGGCCTAAACATTTATCAAATTTGTTTGATATACCTTTTGTAAATTTTGGTTGGTGCAATTATTCAAATATCGATATTCTTAATAAAATTACAGAAATAAAAAAATATTTTGAAAAGAATGATTTAATAATTGTTATGTTGAGCTATCCTTATAGAGGTAGTTCTATTCCATCAAAAGATGTAAAAGAAATAATTGAAAATTTAAATGGATTTAATTATTTTATATTGAATTCATTTTCTAAAACGTTCTCAAATGAGTTAGGAGGAGATTTATCTGATATTGATTTATCTAGATTTTTAGAAAAAGATTTAACTATGAAGGATATTTTAATACAATGTGAAAAGCAAAATAACCTTTCAGTTTGGGAATATGGGTTTAAATATCCATATGATTGGCAATCAACTGATTATGGGGATACTCATCCTAATTATTTAGGTTATAAAATAATTGCGGAAAAAATATATGAATTGATTAAAAAATATGATAACAATACCAGTAGCAGTTCCGAACAATTTATTTAAATGGCAAATAAGTTTATTTGATTTTTCATATAGAACAATATATGGAAATGAAAAACTTTTTTATGAAACATTAGTTTTGATATGTGACAGGAATGATCACAGATCAATAGTTAAAGATGTAGATTGGAATCTAAAAATTCCATATAAAATGGTTGATGGTATTCATTCCATATTGGATAAATCGGATACACATTCATATTTTTCAGCAGGAAATTTATTCTTTGCATTAAAAAGTATTTTAAATAATTTTTACCATCAGCAAATTATATGTTTAATAGATTCTGATGTAATACCACTAAAGCCGTACAATGGTATTTTACCAGATGAGGATACTGTTGTAACTTGTAACTTTTATGAAGATTGGCATATGTTTTGTAGTACACCTGAAAAAAGAAATTTTAACGTAGTTGAACCCTATTTAAAACATCATGATTACAATTATATGGATGGTGGGTTCGTTCCTATTTTAATAAGAATATCAACTCTTAAAAAAATAATAGATGATGTCATAGATTTAAGTTTGGAAATTGCAAAGAAATATTTAGATTCTCCTTTTGGTTGGTGGATGCAAATGTGGGCTTTTCAAATAGTGTGTCATAATCATAGAATAAAATGTATTGGGCAAGATAATACATATTTTCCTCATATTAATGAATTAAAAGATGAACATTATTTTGCACACTATTCGTGTGACCCGAAATTCGAAAAAGCATCATTTCCAAATCATAATATTAAAGAATTTCCTCATAATAAATTTTATGATACAATAAGACAATGGTATTTTAGATGAAATATAATTTTATTGAAATAGGAACTGCTAATTTTTATACTTGTATAGAAAGTGCAACTGATGATACTATTGGGTTATCAATAGAACCGATAAGTTATTATATAAATCAACTTCCAAATAAAAAAAATGTTATAAAAGGTTGTTATGGGATATCAAAGAATAACATTGAGGAAGAAGATGAGGTTTATTATATTCCAGAAAAAATAATAATTGATAATAATCTTCCTATTTGGTTAGGTGGATGTAATGCAGTTGGAGATTTCCATAAACAACATATTTGGAGAAATTTAGAAAAATATGTAGTAAAAGAAAAAATAAAATTATATCCAATT
>Ga0049081_10000513_pt1 | contig 14892 bp, 13 predicted proteins | sample GreLakmeER78MSRF_FD_66717 | JGI IMG/M metagenome (GOLD analysis project Ga0049081, IMG submission 66717) | Freshwater lentic microbial communities from great Laurentian Lakes, MI, USA - Great Lakes metaG ER78MSRF | ecosystem: Environmental > Aquatic > Freshwater > Lake | place: Great Lakes...
GCACCATATCCTATAGCTTTATCTATTCCTTGATCCTTTATTCTCTTTTGCCATTCTTGTGGTAACCAACTAGAAGCAATATCGGTAGCTAAGTCAGCACCGTAACCAACGGCAATAGGAACACCAAGTTGTTTAGCTACACTAATCCCTCCACGAATTCTTTTTTTAGCAGTTTCACTTGCTTCTGCTTCTAGTCTTGCTTGTTGCTCTGCTTCAGTTGTAGTATCCTGATTCAATCTGTCAAGTATTTGTGCAGTAACCAATTCTCTTGTTCGCTGATTTACATCTGGAGCAAAACGAAGTCTATCTTTTAAATCTTCTCTTGTTCCGAGAGTACTTAAAAATTCTTTATCATCTCCTTCTAATTGTGATACAGTTTTACCCATTTGCACGTCCAGTTCAGATAATCTTTTCTTTGTTCCGTCTGGAAGTTCTATAAATCCTCTGACTGGTTCATCTGTGAGATTATTGTAACCAGACATAAGCTGATCTAATTGTCTTAATGCTTGCCTTGCTGTCATTTCTTTTCTTGGAACTGCAACTATTTTTGATTTACCAGATTTATCAGTTATATCTTCCCAAGTAAAATTAGAATGTTCTCCTTGTTCAATAAATTTATTTAATTCGTCTATACCAGTATCTTTTCTTGCAGTCCAATCACTCAAATTTATAGACGGTTTATCTCTATCTAGACCAGTAACTCCTATATTCGGATCTGATTTAAGATTTTTAGCAAGGATAAATTCTTTTACAAGATCATATGGATCTGTAGTTAATGCTCCCCGTCCACTTGAACCGAGCGAAAAGTCTCTATATCCTCTAGCAGTTGAGGTTACATCCCCATATATTTTATCAAATAATTCTTCAAGCCCCTTTTTTCTCGCATCTATGTCTGTGTCATATGTTGTAGTTTTAGTAGCATCTGTTGGTCTAAACTCTTGATTTAATTCATCTACAATCATTTTTCTCGCTGCTAAATGTCGTTTTTCCATTTTTTCAGCAAGATCTTTTGCCCTATTTTTATCTTTTTGATCTGCACCTGAAGCTTCAAGAGCAGCATATGCCTGTTTAAAAAACGCAGGATCCATCGCATCTGGATTCACAGCAGCTAATCTTCTTAACACAGTATCAGACGTATCACCTACATCAAATTCTGGTTGTGTTTTTATTTCTCTTGGCTTACCTCCACCAATACGACCCATTGATTGGCCAATTTCTAAATCAGATCTTACTTTACTTCTTGGCTTTACTTGATCTGCCATTATGAATGGGGCTATAGTAGCCATTTGTGTTGCGGTCCATTCTGCTTTATAATCAGGGTCTATTTCTTCTGCTGCGGCAGCTTCAGCTTTTAAGTTGTCAATAATTGCACTTTCTGCTTTTGTCCATACTGGTAAGTCAGTTCCTAGTTTTCTTACATTTCCTATCGGTATCTTATCCGCATCTGATAACCGTGAAAAATCTTCATCTGTTATCGGTTGACCCAATCCTACTTTATAAACCACATTTAGTCTAGCTGGATTTTGCCCCAATTTGTCAAGATCTCTCTCAAAATCAACTTGATCTTGTGCTTTGAGTAGATCTTGAGCTAATTGCTGTGTTCTTGCAACTGTTTCGCGTGTTTCTCTGGCAGCTCTTGGATCTAGTAGGGGATTTGGTTTTACTGTATTGGCCGCAGGAGTAGCATCCTGTTCATTGAGTAAAGAATTTCTTTTTGCTTTTATAGCCGATTCGATTAAAGAGCGATGTGATTTATAGTCCATACTCTTATTTATATTTTTTTACGCTTTTTTCTCCGAAGCATGGTTAGTTTGTTTCTAGCAGGAACAGCTATTTCATCTGTTTCTGGAGGATATCCAAGACCCTGAATGCCTCCTCCACCAACAGAATTTGCAGGAACTCCACCTTCGCCTTCTTCCTGCAAGATTTTTTTGATGGATATGTTTTTCTTCATGAATGTTTCTTCAAGAAGATTTACTGCGTCTTCGGTGGTTAGATTATAATTTTTTGATTCTGCAAGAAATAAATTCAAAAGAGATAAAAAATTTCCATATTGTGCCTGAAATCTGGGATCAGGAACCATGTCAAAGTAAAATTTAACTTTTGCTATTATAACTTCAAGCGGATCTGCGTTCTTTTCATCAATTGCTGTTTCTGGGGGAATGAGAAAATTTCCATTATTATCGATTATGCCCCTTCGATAAAGATCAAGTGAGGTGTAATCAGAATTGATCATTTGTACGAATTTGTACATTGTAAATGGACGAACATAAGAACTTGCAGATATGTAATTACTCATTTGTTTTTAGCAACCTGTCTATTCTAGGATCTGTTGGTATTGCCGAAATGTTTACTTCAGAAATCGACTTTGGTAATAGCTCAAGATCAACTAAAAAGCTTTTAAGGAATGAATGATACTTTTTATCCAATTTAAAAAAGAGCATCTTTGCTGATGGCTCTTTTCCAAAGACATTTCCTAAAATAATAAGATGGTTTCTTATTAAAGTTATCTTCAGTTCTTTTTCGAACTCAAACTTTCCAAACAATCGTTTGATATATTTGATTCTTCTCAAATCATCAAAAAATTCATCTTTTGAAACACAAGATGGATTGTTGTATTTTAGTTTTGCATATTGCTCAAAATTAGTTTGATTGAGCACTTCATTATCATGCATCTGGTGCAAGGAAGATATCAAGGACATAAAGTTTTCTCTTATTCTTAGAGACATTTACATGAAGTTCCATACCGACTCCACCATTGAATTCCTTGATACCATCGGTTACCAAGAATCCGTCTTTTAGAAGATCGTGGTCTGGAGTAGTACCAAATGTTCCACCGTATCTGGTGACTTGGAAAATGTTTTCTCCAACATTTAGTGGAGTCTGCATTGTGAATTTAAAGTCAAGTCCAACTAGGTTTAGTTTAGCTCTGAGAAGAGCGATTGCTCCCTTTGGATCGATATAATCCCTAGAACCAAAGGCACTTAGGAAAGAATTGATTCTTTCAAATTGTTCTCCATTTTCAATTCGAAATGCACCAAAATCAGAAACAGCAGATCTTGAGGTTCTTGTTGGTTCTCCGGGTTGACCTAGACCACCAGAGAAATTTTCTTCGTTTTCGAAAAGTTTTTGTGTTAGAGCTTTAAATTTCATTTCTTGAATTCCTCAAATATTCCTTTTAGATAATTAATCCTCGTTTTTTGAGGCTCCATATCTTTTACCTTCTTAGTATTTATCATTTGATCAAGCATACCAACTGGTGTTTCTTCTACTTTTTTACCATTATTGATCTTAAATTGGTATTCATTTACATTTTCTGTGTCTTCCGGGGTGGAGTCACAGCCACAATTTTCCACATATTCCGAGAGCTTTCTCCATTGACCGCCCTTTTTCTTGTAGCATTTTGCAGCCCAAGCATTGGCATAGGCAGAATTACCTGTAATTGTTATAAATCCATTCTGAATCATTACCCAAGTACCATTTTCAGTTTCAGGACACCATACATCTTCAGAATCTACCTCTTTGATTATCAAATTCTGAGTATTATGAGTCTTTTTATTTCTGATTATAGTTGCAGCTTGCATGTCTAAGCCTTTATCAGAAAAAGAAACATGATAACCATTTAGGAATGCTGCCAAAATTGCTGCATAGAAATGATCTTCATTTTTCTGACTAAACCCAAAAGTATGTCTATTTGAGATTTTAGTACTAACACCTTGATCATGTCCATCATAGACTATGGCACTAGCCAAGTATATTTCTCTTTCGTGTTTTGACATACTAAGAACTTTTTCAACCCACGAATCTTTTTTGGACCAATTTTCTAAAACTGATTGATGATAATCATTTAGTGTGGCACATGTAATTATTTGCATGTGTTTGTTTATATCTTTAGTTTCTATTAAGCTCGTTTTAGAATAATCCTGTCCATGCTTAATTACCCATTTGTGATTTGGGGTACATTTAATCTTAAAGCCAGTTGCTTTTCCCATTTCTACTATGGGAGCATTTTCAAAATGGTGTAAATTTAAAATTGGTTTCCATTCTAATTCATCATTTTGAGCATTGTAAGATAATATTTCATCACCAATGTTTAAATTTTCATATGATTGTGGGCCAGTTTTTGTTATCGCCAGAGAATCCATTGGTACGCATGGATAAACATCAAATTTTTTCTTTGCTTGTGCAATACAATTACTCCAAGCCTTTTTATTCTTCGGAGCGTTCTTTTCTAGGATAGTGCCATAAGCCAAAGCCTCTTCAGAGAGAAGAGAAGATACACTTTCTTTACTCCAGAATCGGCATGCCCAGTATCTGGCCTTCCATACTGGACCTGGATTATCGCAATTGTGTCTGGCACGGAAGTTTTTTCTTCTTGCTGGATTGTCTCGCTTGATTTCCATGTTTGGATCACCAAACTCGACTTTTACGACATTTCCCTTGTCGTTTTTGACATAGACTTTGTACTTCTTGACATCGCCGCGCATTGGCTTATTTAACTTTACTTTCTTGCCCTTATGCACAGCGGCTTCTTCAAGGAAGCCCCAAGAATTCTTTCCGAAATATTTGTTTTCTGATTCAAAGAACACACCTACGATTTCATCGCCAGAGCATTCTTCTATGGTTTCAAGGCCACGGTCAAGGCCCATTGATTCTACAATGATCTTCAAGCTACCATCTCTTTGGTATGCGACTTCTTGTACTTCTACAGGAGTGGTTGCATTCTTGTAGTAAATATCACCCACATTTAATTGTCTTGCCAATTTCCCAACCGAATTGATTACAACACCAACAGGTGTTTTCATTTCAACGATCTTCTTATCCATTTCACATGGGGGAGTTTTGTATTTTTTATTTCTTTTCGATATATCCATATTTTGACCGGGGGTATTGGCTTTCGTCTTTTTATTTATATCCATTAATTCATCGGGTATTATAGTTGCTTCACTCATGTTCTTTTTTTTAGCTGCCCCGGTCTCGACATAAACAGGTTTTCTACCTTTTCCACCTTCACCTTTTTCGTCATAACCAGATTTTTTTTGTGCTTTTCTTTTTCTTTGGACAAAGGAAGCGATTCCTTCTTTTCCTAGTTTATCAGCTTTTTGCTTTGATAAACATGCAGAATATGGAGAGCCTTCTTTTGCATCTCCGCATTTGCCGACTCTTTTACCTGATGAGTTGTATCTGTCCCAGCCGGGTTCTGAATTGGCCGATTCATCATGAAACCATTTGCCAAGACCCGAATCTTTATAGACTTCATCAAGTTTATTTTTCATCTGTTACTTTCTGTTGTAATAAGCTTACTTCGATTGAATCTTTTGCTTTTTGCATGGCTTTTTTGCATGATTCTATATCTATGGTTTCGAATGTAACCTTATTACACCATTGAACCATCATATAACCTGTTATTTTACCTTTGTTCTTAATTGTTGTTGCCATATAAGCTTCAACATTGTCAGCTTCTAATATTTGTTTAAAAATACTAGATCTCAATTGTCCTATTTTTCTTATTGTTATCGATTCAGATAACAGTGCTTGTATGTGTTCTATGAACATTGAAATCAAGATTTCTCTTAATTTTGGATATTGTGCGCTAACGCCCCCGTGAAGAGATTCATGAGTCATTGAAAGTTTTTTCATCGAAATACCATCAATGAAATATTCTCCATTATGAAACTGAATTAATTGTGCTCTAGCAGAATCACATTCTAATCGAAGTTCTGTTAACGATTCATGTATATCGCTATGAGTTTTCCAATATTCAATGTTATATCGTTCTCTTTTATTTTTTTTCCATCTAAGAAAATAAACTACAACTCCAACTACAGTTGCGCCGAGGGCAGTTCCTAATTCCAGATAGTTATTCGGCATCAGCGTGTTTATATCCAATTGCATCTAATATCCTTTTTATATCCTGCCCAGGAGTATTTAGTAGATAATTAATAAGCAATTGTTTAGTGCCTTCATCTCCAGCACCATGCTCTTCATATGCCATACCCTTGTATTTTTTGTTATTGCTTCTGTTGGTTGACTTTTCTTGAACTCTTAGGTTCTTTTCAGAGTTGTTCATTGGATTTCCATCCTTATGATCAACATCTTTTCCATCGCCTTTTCTGACTCTTCCTTGTCTTGCAAGTTTTCTTCTGGCGGTTACTCTTTTTGCTCTTCTCTTTATTTGTTCAGGCTTTCCATGATAATCGCGGTATTCTTTTTTATAATCACGATCTCTTTTTTCTTCCGAAATTGTTTCGGGGGCATTATCAAAAGTATAAGCAAGAGCCATTGCAACTATTGATTCTGGACTGAGCTTTTTCTTAATCTTCTTTAACTTTATGAATTGTTTGTTGTTTATGAGTTTCTTTTCAAGAAGTTTTACCAATGGTCTTTCTTCATTTATTAGAATGCTTTCAGCCATGTCCATGTAGTGTCCAAGAGAATCGAATTCTATTTGTTCTTCGCTGCTACGGACTACAGGAACAACCACTTCTTTTCCATTGACTCTAATTACATTGTTCTTCGAAACAAACTTCTTAAGATCTTTTACCTTCAACATTGGATTTAGGCAAAGCATTGCTTCAAAATCATATGACTCAAGCATCAAGGACAATAAGAACCTGATTGGGTCTTTCATCACATTTGATGTTTTGTAGATAAGAGTTTTGAGTAAAGTCTTTTCATTGACTTCTGGCATCTCTTCTTCAAAGAGCTTTTTCTTAAATCTCTTGAACTTTAGTTTTGAAAGACCAGCTAGTTCATTGAGTAAATCTTCATCAATTGCAAAAAGACCATTGTCACGAACAATGTGTGTTGCGTTTGCAATTGGATTCTGATCTTGTCCAGAAAGATATGATCCAAGTAAAGCCTTCTTTGTTTGAAGGTTTATTGGATTTCCCTTCTTATTGATATCACGAATAAAAAGAGGAATCAACTGTTCCATTTGTTGCTTGAATATATCAAGCGATGCTTGTGGTATTACCATACCATTCTCATCAAGAACTTTCTTCTTCATAACCAATTCAGCAAGATTTTTCTTTACTGGATTTTTTATATTTGGATCGTTCATTATTGCTTGATACTGGGTGGCATTGAACAAGTTTTTTCCAAACTGCGATGCAATTTGCTCAAAGGCTTGAGCAAGTTCAGGAACAATGTTCATTTCACTCAAGTCAATTGTATTGAATAGATTAAATACTCCCATCTTCTGAGAATCGTATGATTCATCTTTTGGAGTTATGAAAACTTTATTCTGATTCGTGATTGGATTTATTCTCTTGTCACTTGTGAATAGTCTTGCAGTTGGCTGAGAACCATCCATATTGAACACACCAGTTTCATAGAAATGGTTCAATGAAATACCATCAATTGAATTTATCTTTTCAAGCAATTTCTTTGCAATTAAGAATGCTTCTTTGGTAAAGCGTGAGAATTTACCGCCCATGAATGTCAATGTGTAATTCAATTCTTGCCCAGAAGCACCTGCGGCTATTCTAGACAGAACAATCATTGCTCTTACAACCTGTTCATTCAAAGATATTTTTCTACCAGTCTCATCTTCATCAGTAATCAAAATTCCAAAGTTCTTTAGATTGTCGAGAGATAGCTTTGACAATGTGTCTTTGTAATTTAGCTTCGATCTCAGCGGAACAAAAACGCTCATAGCCATCATATGCTGTTGAGCAATGAACATTGGATCGTTTGGATTGACTGGTTGCTCTTGATCTTGTGGCTGATCTTGCTGATCGCCTTCTTCTACTTGTTCCTCTTCAGCTTCAAGAAGATCGCGCTCTGCTCTCTTTCGTTTCTTTTCAGAGTCCTTTTCGTCTTTTTTGATTTCCATGGATAAGCGGAAGTCTTTTCTAAAGTCATCAAACCCACGAAACTTATCTCTTCTCTTTCTTGTTTTGCCTGCTTGATTTGAGATTTCGTTTAGTAGATTTAGAATTTGATCATCGATGCTTTCATCCATATAAACCCTCTGATTTGAAGCTATATCTAAAGCCTTAGCTTGTCCTTTTTCCCGAGCCTGACGAGCTAACAACTCTTTGCGGTCGTTTCTTAAGTCTATTTGATCTCTTTGTTCTCTGGCTGAGAGATTTTTTCTTTCTGCCCTAGATCCCTTTTTAGCCTTTAAAATACGTCTTCTTCTCTTGTATTCTAAAGCTTCTCTTTTTCTTCTTGCCGAAATGAACTTTCTTTCCACTCTTGATTGAAGAATTTCATTACGGAGATATGTACCCTCATCAAGGCTCATTCCTTGGCTACGGGCAAATTTTATAAAAGTAGGTAGATCGAACCAACTGTCATTCATCAAAGTATTTATAACGACAGTTTATTCCTCTTTTCTTACAAATCTGAACCCTTTGTATGACTTCCTCTTACCTATGACCAAATCATACATGGCAGACCTGTTTAGATCGTTTTCTTGGCAATACTGGTAAAGATTTTCGATCTCTACCTCTTTATCATTTTTTGTGTAAATAAAGCACCTTTTTTTGTCTATTTTTATGACAGGTTCAGGTAATTTAAAGTTCTTGAACTCTTCTGAGTGCTCGTATGGAACCGTATTTGATTCTTTGATCCATTTCCATTGCTTATCCACCTTGACAAAACATCCACCATGCTTTTTAGTAAATGTTTTTCTATGGTATTCTGCTCTGGTGTCTTCATTCATTCTAACCCATAATCTAGTATTTCTTATGTTTACCTGATCAGTTTCACTTAGACTCATTGAATTTTTCCTTGTATTTTTGGATCACATCAAATAATTTTCCGACATAATTGATCGGTTTATCTATAAACTCTTGTACAGAGCCATCTTCGCAAGTAATGAGAATTACTATACTTTCAATTTTTTCTTCAAATCTTTCCTGCCAGAGAAGAGCATATGCGGTGGCTTGAAGCTTATAGTTCTCAATATCTTCTTCGCGTTTTCTGTTGGTGCTTCCCTTAAAGTCAATTATGCTTTTGACTCCTTTATACTCAGCCACGCAGTCAACACGACCAGCAAGGCCAATCTTGGAACCCCATAAAGGATATTCAAGTGCATGCACATTGTCGATTGCATCTATTTTTTCTTGAACCTGACGAAACAATTCGTATTGATCAGGCATCAACGAATTTTTTTCTATTTGCTCATTTAGCAGATATGTTTCAATAAGTTTATGGAGATTAGTTCCTCTTTGGCAAACTCTTTGGGATTCCTTTGGGTTATCCCTTCTCCATTTCTTAAAGAATTCATTCTTTTCCCAACCAACAACAGTGGTAACACTAGGAAATTTACCACCGGGGCAAACATAAACACGCTTGCCATTTTCTGTTATTTGTTCTACTTGATCTTCTTTTAATTTTGGAAGATGAATGAATTTTTTTGTATTAATATATTCAGAAAGCATCACATTTGATTTATAGTAGTCGTATCACGAATTGGGCTTGTTTCTATAGTATCTAGGCCAAAGTTTTGGCTATCCTTTGAAATCATTATTTTTCTGATTATATTTGCACCGTTGACTAGATCTTCTTCATAAGAGTCAATATCTTCGCTTGGTGGTGCAGGTTCTGTCTGTGTTGTGGTCTTTTCGCCTGTTGATGATGTGTATGGCAAAGTTGCTGCACCAACACCTAAACCAAGAGCCGCCGCTATAGTCTGAAGTAGTGGATTTCTCAGCATGGAACCTTCATCAGAATAATCAGCTGCTTGTGAGGTTGCAGCCGCAGTAGATGTCTTTGATGTTGGAACTTCTTTGTAGATATAACTTTGCTGGGGTGATGTTGGTATAGCTTTGGTTACAACTCTCTGTGCTGCAGGGGTAGTTAGAGCCATTGTACCAACATCGCTCGGTAAAGTCTTGGTCAAAGTTGCCATTTGAGGATCAACCCCACCTTTACCAAGATAACTGCCTGCACCACTAATTAGATCATCTGCTGCACCATATAGTGCCTTAGCTATGGCTGCACCACGGAATTCATTTAGAATTTTTGACTTCTCTATGCGAAGAGTAAATTCTCTAACATCATAGCTTTCTGGAAGTGGCTTCTTTTTGTTGAAAGATTTGCCTTGTTTATTTCTAGCTTCAATAAACTTTTTGATTTGATTGGTAATATCTTTATTGCTGCCATCATCAATGACTCTAAAATTCTTTGCACCGTGAATGACATCAAGAAGACCTTTTTGTGAAGAAGCAGTTCTTATCTTTGTCCCGGTCGCTGTTCTGATTTCGACGCGATATTTTCCTCTTTTGATGACTTCTTTTTTGTCTTTTTCTTTTGGGTTTTTGTTTCTGAAATCTTCTTCATATAGCTCAATAAAGTGAAATTTCTCTTCAAGAGACATTTTACCGGAAACCTGTTCGATTTCCTCCAATATCTCTTGAAGTTCCTGTTCGTTATTTTTAATTGCGTTTTCGAAAAGTTTATTTAGCTTCTTCATACTTGTATTTATAAATGGATTATTTCCATCTAGTACCCTTCATGTCAGAAGCTCGGTCAAGTCTCTTTTTTGCATATTCTGGTAGATTAGACTTCATTCTATTCATGAGTTCTGTCCATCTACCACCAGAAGCCTTGTCTGGGGTTAAGGTGTTGTCTGCACTCAATCCAGGAGTTACACCCTTCCAACTCTTAATGACCGACTTTGCCTTTCCACAGGAAGGACACTTTTCAGTTGTTGGCTTATCTCTTTCGGCTATTGGATGAACTTGTTCAAAATAATGTTCACATTTTGTGCATTCGTATCCGTAATTTGGCATTTTAATTCCTTAAAAATTTCTTCCACTCTTGGTTATGATATATGTATTCCCTCAAACCAAGAATATTTACGAAAGGTGGCTTTGGCTTCTTTTCCAGATGCAGACCACAATCTTTGAGAGGCTTATTGCCCTTCTTTAGATTGCAATCATGACATGATGTCACTAGATTTTCCCACGTTGACCCACCGCCTTTTGACTTAGGTACAACATGATCCAATGTGGCATTCTTATCGTCAAGATCTACTTTGCAATATTGGCAAGTATATTGATCCCTCAGAAATATGTTTTTTCTTGTTGGCGGTATTCGTCTGAATGGAACCCTAACAAATGTTTTCAGAATAATTGTCTTTGGTAATTTGACAACATTATCAGAGGTTTTTATTTCATAAAATTCATTGCTGTAATTCAAGGCTTTTCCGTTATTCAATAACTTAACTGCCTTGATCCAATCAACAATGTTGAGTATTTCCTCTGATGCATTTAGCAGAAGAACTTTACGAATCATTCGTGAATATTTAGGTTTATTCATCTTTTCATTATAAAGAATATCACAAATAAATCAAGATTATCTACCTAATCCCATAGACTTCATTTGAATATCGTTTAATTCTCTATTTGACATTTTTACTGCATCGATTCCAGCGATACCTGTTTGCATTTGGAATTGTCCTGCAAATTCAGCATCTGCTGTTAATCTTCTTCGTAACATATCAGCCTGATAATTTGCGTTTGAAGAATCGTTCCAGAAATTAAACATTTGTTCTTCTTGTGAAGGTACTCTGCTTGCAGTATTTGATCTGGCTTTTTCAGCTCGGCGTAAGTTTTTAGTCAAAAAGATCCCGGCATCATAATCGGGATCATTTGATGGTTTATTGGGATCTGGTGGACCTACTTCTGGTTGACTGTGAACTTGATATTCGTATCGTTTAGCTATTTCATCTGCTCCGACATATGGATCGTATTGAGTTCCCCTGAAAGATTTTTTGAATTCATCTTTTCTTTCTTTCATTTGCTCTCTTGCTATTCTATTTGCGTAATTTCTAGCAAAAGCTTCTGGATTTCTTTCAAATCCTTTTGACATTCCTTCAGTAAATCTATCGGAATATTTACCCGCCAATACATCATTGAATATCTGCTCTTTGTTAATTTTAGATTTAGAATATTCGTTTGAAGCCCGGGCAAAAATAGTTCCATATGCTTCAACTCTTTTATCGTCTGGAACATCAGCTAGACTGCTGATACCATATCTTTGTGCTTCGCGCTGAAGATATTTTTCTTGCTCTGTTCCTGCGCCGAAGCTTTTTATATCCCCCAAGCGGTATGCCTTTAATCTATTTTGTGCGCTTAGAAGATCATCAATTGCCTTTTGTCTTTCAGTATCAGATGTTTGTTTTTGTTTATACCATTGAGTTGTTGTTACATCTCCACCAACACCAAAAACTTTTTCTCTTGCTGTTGGAGTTTTTTTGTTCCAGCCGTACCTTTCCATTGCTGCGTCTATTTCTGCTTCAGAAGGTTCATAATTCAGTGCCCGCTTTAGTTCGCCTACACGTCCGGAACTAACTATGTCACGGGCTAAATTAGTTATTTCATCTGCGTCAAATTTTTCGTCACCAACAGCTCCTGCAGAAGGTCTTGGTTCTGACCAATCTTTATCTCTTGGTGTTCCTCTAGATCCTTCAGTTCCCTGTAGAACATCCATTATGTCTTCAAGACTACCAGGATAAATTGGTTCTCTTGGTTTGTCTGATTTATTGGTGCTGGCAGTGGTAGGGATATTTGGGGTTCCTTTTGAACCTCTTAATATGTCGGAAAGTTGTTCTGACCAATCTTTATCTCTTGGTGTTCCTCTAGATCCTTTAGTTCCCTGTAGAACATCCATTATGTCTTCAAGACTGCCTGGATAAATTGGTTCTCTTGGTTTGCCTGATTTATTGGTGCTGGTTGTAGCATCATCATCTGTGGCATAAGTAATAGGGATACTTCTTGTAACATCATAGTCTATAGCTGCTGTTCTAGGAATACTTCTTCTAGCTGTTTCTCCAGTATAATCAGGATCTGTAGTATTATACCCGGTCTTTGCTGGTTGACGGCGATCAAATTCTGGACGATCAAATAAACTTGGAGGTGCTTTATCTAAAACGCCTTGCAAAGCATCGACAACTTTTTTAGATGTACGGGCAAGTAGTCCTTGACCTTTTATATCTCTTATTTGTTCTGGCATTCCTTCATATTCAGCAGCGTCAATAAATCCCTTTTTAACAAAATCTTGATATCCGGGATCTTCTACATCAACTTCTCCAGAAGATGGTGGAACATTTAGATTTCTAGTGCTAACTCCAGTAGTTGGATCAACATATTCTGGACCCATTGTCACTCTTTCTTTTTCTTGTTGCATCGGCTTTAATTCCGATTTTCCAGAAAGAATGTCCTGAGTTTTCTTTATTTGTGCTTCAAATTCTCTTTGTCTTTGTAATGCAGCTTCAATTTGTTTTTGCTGATCAGAAATAGCAGAAGAAAGGTCAGTTTTTCTTTTATCAATTGCTGCTCTTCTGTCTCTTTCCATTTGATTCAATTTTTCAAAAGGAACAGTTTGAAATTCAAATTCTGGTTCTTCGTAAGAAAGTCCTTGTCGCTTTTTATTTATTTCATCTTGTGTCAATAGAACATCAGTGACAAATGATTGGTCTTGCATCAATTTATCAACTATTGGCTTGATCGAATTTGGAATATATTGATTTTTATTGGTATAAAGTTCATCCCCATATACACTATAGAGGAAATCATAATCCTTCTGCTGCTGGGGAGACATTTGATTGTAAAGTTCTGGTGGTAATTTCCCTATTTTCACAGGTGGATTAGGAGAAGCTTTTTCAGTCAATAGTTTTTTATTTTCCATATGTCTATGTATATACAAACAAAGGTTTATATATAGTAAGATATGATAAATCACACATACTTAAGAAATAAAATCGCAGACCTTCAAGAGCAAATCAATCGTCAAAAGGCAATCAATCAGAGATTGATTAGTTTGATGGAAAATGAAAATGAAGAAAAGGTAACCATAAAGATGCCAAATGGTACGCCAAAAAGAGTACCAAAAAGTTCAGTTAAATACTCTTCTGATGGTACACTAATTGTAGACGGTCAACAAATTCCTGGTGCTTCTATAGTTCAAGATACAGATTTATCAAAACCACAACAACCAGACGGTGAGGAGGAACCTTCAAAAGATCGACCAAACCCACTACCATCAGGTAATGCTAACCCCAAACCTCTAAACACACCCTCCTCTGACAAAGAACCTGAGAAATCAGAACCAACACAGCCTACACCAGAAAAAACACCAGGACAGCCTTCAGTTCCAGAGGGTGCTCAAGATGGATTAGGAAAGCAAGCAGGCTCTGGAGCCGCTGCAATGGGTACTCAATTAGCACAGGCTGGACTTGGTGCAGGTGGAAATGCTTCTGGTGCAGGTGGTGGAGTAAACATAAACATGGCAAACATGTTTGCTGGCCAGAATGCACAAGGTCCAGTTAATGTTGGTGGAAACCAACAAGTAAGCAGTGGTGCTGGAAATCAAACAATGAATTTCGGTACTATGGCTACAGGTGGTGGCGTAGCAGTGGGAGGAAGTAATTCAGGAAATATAGCAACCGGAAGGGGTTCTATAACCAATACATCAAATACTAATAGTAATAATAGGACTGATACAAGAACAACCACAACCACTAACACTAATAGCGGTAATACGACTAACACTAATAGCGGTAATACGACCACTAACAGCAATAACAGAACTAACAGCGGTAATACGACCACTAACAAAACAAACAACACTAACAAAACAAACAACACTAACAGCGGTAATACGACCACTAACACAGGTAATACAACTGCTAGTGGCCGATCAAATGTTGTTGGCGGTAATCAAACAAATACAAACGCTCAAAACAATCAAAATAATACTAGACCAAAACCAAAACAGAAACCCCAACAAGGGCAGGGAGTACAATATGCTGTTAATGAAGAATTCAACAAGAAGTTAGCCGCAACATCAGACGAACTAAATCGCATCTTTGGAAGAAAAGATGGCGGTTTAAGAAAATCTTGAAGATGAGTATTGACATGGGGGAGGTTTGTGCTA
>Ga0049081_10000515_pt1 | contig 14860 bp, 18 predicted proteins | sample GreLakmeER78MSRF_FD_66717 | JGI IMG/M metagenome (GOLD analysis project Ga0049081, IMG submission 66717) | Freshwater lentic microbial communities from great Laurentian Lakes, MI, USA - Great Lakes metaG ER78MSRF | ecosystem: Environmental > Aquatic > Freshwater > Lake | place: Great Lakes...
GCAGGTGGTGGAAGAATTGCTGGACCTGGTACAGGTACCTCTGATTCAATTCCAGCTATGCTTTCTAATAATGAGTTTGTTGTAAATGCAAAAGCAGCTAGAAAGTTTTCACCTCTTCTTGAAGCTATCAATAATAATCGAATGACTAAGTTTGCTGATGGTGGTGCTGTAAATACTAGTATCTTAGCTAAACCAATGCAAAGCAGTCTTAGTTCTAATGGTCTAAATAAAACCGCGTCTACTCAACAAGTCTTTCAAATAAATATTACTGGTGACGTAAGTCGACAAACCAGAGCAGAAATCCAGCGTATGTTACCAAACATAGCTAATGGAGTTAATTCCTATAATAAGGAAAAAGGCTAACTTGATGCCACGAATACCGCCAACATAGGCGTAGTGGCTCAAATGCCCCCATATTGCCCCAGAGTGTGTCATAGCGACACGTCTGATCCCTAGCCATGGCTACCCCCATCGGGGCGGTTGCGTGAGCAAATTCGTAAGAAAAATTTTTGTTTATTTCCTAGAAAGGAATTTTTATGGCTAAATATGGAATATTGAAATCGTCAACCAATACTGGTTTGGATACGGAACTGTTAGGCGTTTTTTCAGCACCGCTATCTATCACTAGTAAGAAGCCGTCATTGTTAGTTGAAACATTGACTCTAAAAAGAAAAACAGCGTACACAGAAATTCAAAGATGGGAACTTCAAACTGGTATTGTTCCAGTTGCAGACGCATCTCAATTGTTTATGCATAATGTTGTAAATGGATACAGTGAAAGTTTTTATATTCGTATGCCACAGATTTATCGTGCAAAGAATATCTCAAATACATTGACACCTACTGTATTTGCTAATACTGCTGTAGCGGTTAGCACTGTTAATTTAGCTGGACTAGGTGGACAATTACTTCCAGTTGGTGAGTTTATTAAATTTAACTCGCATAGCAAGGTATACATGGTTAAAGAATCAGTGTTGCTAGGTTCAGATGTAAATACAGTTACTATCTTTCCAGCTCTTGTAAGTCCAATTACGGTTAACGAAGCCGTTGGGTATGGAACTAAAGTGACAATGGCTGCAAAGTATGGAGATGACAATCAAATTGGTGTAACATATCAAGATGGTATTTTAGCGCAATTTGATTCAATCTCATTGATAGAGGCTTTATAATGTTTGGTTTAATGACCAAGAATTATTCTCCTATATCTAGAGAAGATCATCATAACAAATTAAAAGCATTTGTTGAATCTTGTAAAGGATTGCCTCCAACAAAGTATGAATACAAGCACACAATATCTGATGGTGTATACTTTAGACAATTAACACTCAGACGTGGTGGTTTAATAATTGGTGCAGTTCATAAAAAGGAAACTGCTTTAATTATGCTTAGCGGAAGTATTCGAGTATTTTCAGAAGATGGAATACAAATACTAAAACCTCCAATGTTAAAGATATCTCCTCCAGGTACACAAAGAGCTGGGCTAGCTTTAGAAGACAGTGTTCTAATGACAATTCATCGTGTTGATTCTAATGATTTAGAAGAAATTGTCAGAGAATTAGTTGACTATGATTCCCAAGAAATTAGTGGAGTAACTGAAGGTAGTTACAAATTATATAATAATGGAAGGAAAATAATAGATGAGAAAATTCAGCACCCCAGTAAAAACATTACTGGAGACGGGCATATACAGCGGCTTCTTTCTTCTAGAAATGAACATTAATGGAACTGTACTAAATTATACTACACTTCCTTATAATGTTACAATTTCAGGAACTACGTATTCTGCAGACAATGGTCTTATATCTGTAGATCCTCCTAAGATATCTGATAATGCCGACAGAGAAGCTTTCAAATTAAGTTTTGCAGATCCTGATTTATCTTTTTCATCTCTTGCTAATGATATGATTAATGCAAGGTTGACTTTGAGAGGTGGATTTAATAATACTACTGGTGCATACCTAACAACAAGTAATGGAGCACTAATTGAAGTCAACGCACCTATTTTAAATTATACAGACATGCTTATAATTTATAAAGGTTTTATTGACGTAGTAAAATATGTAATTTCAGAGGATGGTGTTGTACTTGAAATAGAGTGTACATCTCCAATGGCACAACTCGATGCCTTGAATTCTTTTTACACTACAACAAACTCTCTTCAACAAAGAGTCCCTAAATCGCAGTGGACAACAGCTCCAGATACAGCATTTGATAATGTTGCTTTAGGTGGACATTCACAAGAAATATTATGGGGTAAAATATGAGTTTATTTACAGCATCAACATGGCTTGTTATTGCAAGTATAAGCTATAGTTTCTATAGTCAAGAACAAGCTAAGAAAGCACAAAAGAAGGCTAAAGAAGAAGCAGATGCAAAAGCAGATAAAGCAAAAGGTTTTGCTTTTACTGAAGAAGGGCAAGCAGCAGCTCTTCCTGTTGCATATGGCAGAAGTAAAATAGGTGGAACTCGAGTACACTTTAAAGTAAAGTCAGACTACTCTTTTGCTAACGCAGGTAGTAATAGTGCAGTATTTGAATCTCAAAGGATTGCAACTTCAGCTCCAGACGTTTGGCGTCTTGTTAATTCTAATTCTGATTGGACAGGAACTTGGTCTTATGCAGTATCGTCCGTGTCGGCTTTTAATTCAGCACCTGGGTGGTATGTAACAAAAGAAGACATTGAAGGTTGGAAACTACCTGATAGAATTGACAGTGAAGATGGTGGTACAAGTTATACGGCTCCTGCAGTTGACTTTGTATTTTGTACTTTTAAATATGGCAATGATACTTCAACTAAGCCTACTGGTAATTTAAATACTTTAGGTTTTGTTTTTCCAGAAAAAACAGGAACAGTGTATGTACTAAACACATCTGTCGGTGGAAGCAAAAACGAATTTTTCTTTCTACAACAGGCAATATGCCAAGGCGGTATCAATAATGTTTATTCTGTAGAGATAAATAAAAAGCCTTATACTTACGAACCATATAGCAATGGTGCAAGATTCCATGTATACCTTAATGGTGGAGTAGCAGACCCTTTAATGAGTGCAAATGACTCTACTAGAGTTAACTCAAGGTTTACTGGTGTTGCGTATTCTACCTGTGTTTTTCGATTAAATCGAGATGATCCTCAATACAACGGCACACCAGAAGTTTTATTTTATATTGAAGGTAATAAAATAAAAGAAATTACTAAATCAGGTAGTACTTATTCTTTATCTTCAAACAAAATTTATACTAATAACTCTGCATTAGTCTTACTTGATTATTTGTTAAATACTGGCTATGGTAAAAAGATTAGTGTAGATGATATTGATCTTGAATCTTTTTATAAAGCAGCTCGTATTTGTAATATAATTGTAAGAACAGATGTAGTAAAGCAAGGTACTTTACCGCTTGCTAAAGGTGGAACTAAAAATATTGCTTTGTATGAAGCAAACCTTACATTAGATTCTGCTGCAAGTTCAAGAGAGAATATTCAAAAAATTCTTGAGACAATGTCTTACGGTGCTTTGGTTTGGACTGAAGGTAAATACAGACTAAACTTACCTTATGCATTTGTGTATAGTGCAGCATTAACATATGTTACAGACGATATTGTGCAAGTTTCAGATGGAACAACAACAAGATTATTTAGAGCATTACAATCTGCAACAAATAAAAATCCATTAACTCAATCAGCTTATTGGATTGAAGATGTTATTGATACGTCTGTACGACATATTAAAGACGATGATATAGTTGGTGGAAGTGAGATTCTTATTTCTTGGCCAGATTCTTCTACAAAATTAAATTTTTGTACTATAAGATTTCTTAACGAAGAAAAAGATTTTTCGGAAGATACTGTAAGTTGGCCAGAGAAAACGCCTCAAGATGTTACTGACGTTGTGTATACTACGTATTTGACCGAAGATAATGGTATATCTTTAGAATCTGAAGTATTTGAAGCAGGCTGTGTTACACCATACCATGCTAAAGCTAGAGCTGAACAAAGAGTTAGATCTTCAAGAGCTGAAGTAATTTATACTTTGAAATTGACTTCTAAATCTTTTTCTCTAGAGCCTGGCGATCTGTTCGGAATGAGCAGTAACCTGTACAGTATTCCTTATTCTTTGTTGCGTGTTGCATCTATTGAAACTGAAGCAGGCGGTATTGTCAAAATTACAGCAAGTACTTTTGATGCTAATTTATTGGCATGGAATGTTGCCGATAATTTTGTATCTCCAGACGTTGATGTATTTGAAAGCAATTCTTTAAATCAAGCTAGAAATTTAAAAATGTCTGTTGGTATTGTAAATGATAAAACATCTAATTACAAACTAACTTGGGAAGCAGCAGATGACAATCGAGTTACTAGATATGTTGTAAAATACAGCCCTACTACACTTGCAAATGTGACTTCAACAACTACTTGGACTGACTTAATTGTAACGAGTTCCCTGAGCTTTGAATTACCTGCTCTTGATGGTGTATTTACTTTCACAGTAGTGTCAATGAATGCAATGGGTAAGACTGCATCTTTCAAAAATTATGCGGAAGGTTCTTGCTGGCCATTACTTCAATATGAAGTCTCATCCGCTTTCCTAGAAGGTTTTGATGCATTAAATGGAATATTGTCTAATGATAGTCATGTATTGTTTGCTAGTTCAGCTGGTGTTGTAGGAACGTATGCTGGATCTGGAACAGAAATACAATTATATTCTGGTTCTACAGCTTTAACTTATGATGGTGTAGGAACTACAAATGGAACTTGGAAAGTAACTGCTCCAGCTGGTTTTCAAACGAATATAACGGCTGGTGCTATATCTGCTAAAAGCGGTAGTTCTACAATTGCGGTAGTAGCTAATGCAAGTGCAATGTCAAATTCTGCAACCGTAGCTTCGATTACATTTACAATAACTGGTAAAACAATCTCTGGTGCTACCTTTACTATTGCTAAACAACAAAGCTTTAGTAAGTCAAATAGTGGATTTGATGCTCTTTATTATTTCATTGATCAGACTGCAGAGATCTTTTATAAAGATGCAGCAAGTGCAGCATTAGACGGTATTTATACTAGTGTAACAGTTACAGGTAAAAGAGTTTTAGGAACTACAACCTCTACTTATGGCACAGTGACTTATCAAGCTAATAATGGATCAGAATCCGCCAAATTAAGTTCTCATACAATCAGTCCTGCAAATAATTCTGCTGTTTCATATTATACAATTAGATTATATGATACAGATAACGTTACCCTGCTTGATACTGAAAAGATTGATGTAATTTTCAAAGGATTAAAAGGTTCTAGTGCGCTTAGTGTGATTATGGGCAGACCTACTGCCTCTATTTCTTCTTATGCTGATGGTACTCCTATTTCATATACTAATACTGGAACTCCAATATATGTATATGAAGGAAATAATCGTTTAGTATATGATGGTGTAGGAACTAGTAATGCCACTTGGACCATAGCTTCTTATAGTCCTACTAACATTACAACATCTTCAACTGTAACTGATAGCGGTGACTTTGTAACTATTGGAGATCATTCTGCAATTACAGCAGAGACTGCTACTATTATTTATGGTATAAGTGGAAAGACATCTGAAGGTGTTCCATTTACTTTAGAGACAACTCAGACTTTTGTAAAGGCAAGAAGAGGTGAGACTGTCGTAGAAGCTTACTTAAGTAATTCTGCACCAATTTTTCAAACTGATGCTGATGGCAATATTAGTACTTACGCTGATACTGGAACAGTAATATCTGTGTTAGAAGGTAATACTAAATTGACATTTGATGGTGTTGGTACAAGTGCAGGTAAGTGGAAAGTACTACCTTCTGGTATTAGTATTACTCCTGCTGCTTCTGGAACATATACTCTTGTAAATAGTAAAGACGCTAATGTTCCTGTTGCTAGTGCAATGTCAGCAGATAATGCTACAATTACTTTTAGTATAACTGGTCAAACTAGTACTGGTACTGCTTTTTCTTTAACTAAAACTCAAACTTTTACAAAAAATAAACAAGGTATTACAGGTAAAAAATCTGCTCGAGTTCAAATTTATAAATGGAGTACTACACAACCAGCACAACCTGTTGGTAACAGCACATTTACTTGGTCTACTCAAAGTAACGCAAGTTATGACTCTGGAGATGGCTGGTCGGTAACTGTTCCGAGTAATGATGGTACTCCTCTATTAAAACTGTGGACTGCTATAAAGACTCTAGAGGTTGCCAATAATGTATCAACTACTTCAATTGCTTGGGCTGGAACCGCAGTAGCAGCTATTTCTCAAAATGGTCAAGCTGGAGTTCATACTGGTAGTGTTTCTCTTTATAAATGGGCATTGACAATTCCATCAGGACCGACAGGAACTGGAACGTATCAATGGGCAACTGCAATAGATATAACAGCGGGACCTACAGCTAATACTTATGCAAGTTGGTTGGATAAGCCAGGAACTGCTGTTGCAGGTTATACTTTGTGGGAAGCTTCTGTAGCATTATCAGATTCAGCTGCTAATACAGTTACTTCTTTTAATTGGAGTACTGCCTCTATTTTTCCAATATCATATGCAGGTGGAAATGGTAATTCTTTTGTTAGTTGTTATGCAAATATACCAGTAGCAAATGAAATAACTGGATCTGCTAATATAACTACTAATGGAGATAGAGTTCCTCCGACTGGCGGACAATCAGCTTCAGCTTGGGGTTATAATGTTGCATGGAGTACCACTGCACCACTTGTTACTTCTAACAATAAGTTATGGCAATCTGATGGAATATACAACTCAGCAACAGCTCAAACGGTTTGGACTACACCATATTGGTCATCACTCAAAGTTGGTTCATTATCAGCAATAACTGTAAACACTGGTGGTTTAAATGTAAGTGGTACTATTAGTAGTGCTAATGGAAACTTCAGTGTAAATGAAAATGGAACTGTTACTATAAGAGACTCTTCAGGTGCAAGTAGACTTGAGGTTACAAATGGTCAAATCAAAGTAGTTTTTGCTGGACAGACAAGAGTTAAAATCGGAGATCTTTCTTACTAAGGAATATTATCATGGCACAAGGCATCCAATTATTTGGAGCAGATGGTGCGTTAACATATTCTAGCAGTGATGTTACTTGGAACCAGGTTGCTTTCTTCAGGGTTTCAGGTAACACTTCTGTTACAAATAGTTATCCCATCATATATGGAAGGGAAGTTCTGACACTTCAATTATTAATCAATGCACCTCCGACCGATAGAAGAGCTGTTGCTCATACCGTAACTGTTTCAGGTCAAGACGTTTCAGTAAGTGGTGGTTCGGAGGAGGCATATATTTCGGTACTATTCAGATGAGCTACGGATTCTTAGCATTAAACAACAATAATCAAGTTCTAGTATCATCTGATACTCGTAACTTACACTTTATACAAAAAATTTCTACTCCCGCTGAAGGTCTGTATGGCACTGATAGTTATGGAGGAATACGACAGTGGAGATATAGAGCTACTTGTAATGCTATACCTCTACCGTTTTTTACAATGCCTACAGGAGACTCTTACGGAATTGCTAGAATAACTGACGTTGGTGGAGGCCAGTGGGACATTGAAATTATTAGAACTGGAACTTCGGCAGGATATCCAGAGTTATATATTTTTGCAGAACCAAGTGCCACTTCTTCCTCTGACGGATATGGAATGGTAGTATATGCTGATAATGGAGTGACCCCAGTATTTGATAGTAGACTAAAACCATTAGTAGTAGTTGGTGGTGTATCTGTTTCTCAAACAGCAGCAATTAGATATAATGGTCCTCCATATGGCTTAAGCTCTGATAATTGTTCAACTGGCGAGGGATCTAGTGGTGGTATTTTTCTTCCAGAGGGATATAATTCTTATTCTGCCGCAGGAATAAATTCAATTCCAAAACCAATATACTCATATAATAGTTTGGCACAGGGAAATATTTTATATGCTTTTGGGAGATCAGAGCAGGACTGTCTCGGAATTGGCGCGTATGGCGGTTGTATTGGGTATGGCACTGAAGAAACCTGGAATTCTTATTACTGGTGTTTTTACAGAGGTGGAATACAAATTATCAATGCAGATGAAACATTACGTGCAACTTGGATGCCAACTAGATTTAATTGTTTTTGGACTTATGATGCGGATGATTCATTCTTTGGAATTGGTGTTGGTGGAGGTGGTGGCTCGTCTGGCCAATGGCCGTACAATAATGAGACACTTAATTTATCAGGTAATACTGTAATAGTTGCAAACGGAGGAAGATATGATTAAGCCTTTCACAGTAACAAGAGTTAGGGACGAAGCGGATGGTACGGTGACTATCTTTTATACAGTATCAAAAGCAGCTGTTAGAGAAGATAATAATGGCATTTCTACTAGAGTTTTAACAAGCCATACAAATGTTATTAGACAAGAAGATATGGATTTTGACATGATTGTTTTTAAAGCGCTTGAAGGGACAGGGTGGTTATAATGGCAGAAACATTTTATGCTGGTGATAAAGTAAGAAAATATTATGCAAAAGGTGATATTTCAGCCTTACAAGAAAAAGAATATTATGACATGGTAGCGACTGCGTTTCCGTGGTTAGACGAAAAAAGTTTTGTAGCAATATCTACGCCCGTATTGCATCCTGTTCTTAAACAAAATTTTGTTTCTTGCCTATTACCTGCAGGACAAACAAAAATCCTATTCGATTCTTCTATACATTGCGCAGCAAGAAAATTTAATGTAGAAAATAAAAAGTCTTATATAAGAGCTTACAAAATATTACTTGAAAATGAACTTCCAAATCTGACTTGGTTGCCAGCTAATTGCAATGTCTTAGCAATAGGGGAAAATTATGCTGAATTTGGAAGGGCATGTCCAAATGGCATAGAGACGTTTAAAGATTATTATTTTAGTGGCGACCCAGACATAGTAGAGACTCAATTTCAGTTAGAGAGGAGAAGAGGTAATTATGAAACATACTACGGTGCAACTTGTATAAACAACGAAGTGATTGAGATAAAGCAATATTGTTATGATGATCAGCAATTTTTATCTGATTGGGATGTGTATGCAATGCTTGGAAGAAGGGAGCGAGAGGTTGGAGGAATTGGTAAAACTGAACTAAATGAGGAATATAGCGCTGCAAGAGATATTTTAAATAATAAAGTAAACAGCACTAACATTTAAGTCAACCCGTTAAATTAACCCTGATGACGTCCCCTCTGTATTAGAATTTATATCATCTAATCTTGTTATCAGTTCGTAACTATAGAAAAGGAATACTTTATGTTTAAAGAAAAATTTTTAATGTTGATTTCTAAAATCAAATCAATTTTTAAAAAGAAGGAACAAACATGAGCAAAACAAAACCACATTACTTGCCCGATGGCACTTTGTATAAAGGTCCAACTCATAAGACTGGAACTGTGGTGATGACAGGCGAAAAACACACGCCAGCTAGTAAAACTTTAACGCACACTCCGCCAGTTAAAAAGAAGGGATCAAAATGATTGGACTTGACGCTATATTAGGGATTGGTAGTAAACTAATTGACAAATTAATTCCAGATCCTGAAGCAAAAGCTAAAGCACAACTTGAGTTAGCAGTTCTCGCTCAAAACGGTGAACTGGCTCAAATGGCTAATGAGACTAAATTGTATGAAGTAGAGCAAAATAATATCACTGAAAGACTAAATGCTGATATGGGCAGTGATAGTTGGCTAAGTAAAAATATTAGGCCAATGACTCTCATTGCTATATTAGTTGGATATTTTACTTTTGCAATGATGAGTGCATTTGGAAAAGATACTCAAACAGAATATGTCCAATTGCTTGGTCAATGGGGCATGTTAATTATGTCATTTTATTTTGGTGGTAGAACACTTGAAAAGATCATTGATATGAAACGAGGGAAATGATGAAAGAAAATTTTGACAAATCATTTGCCTTGATGATTAAGAGTGAAGGCGGATATGTTTGGGATAAAGATGATTCGGGTGGTGAAACTAACTTAGGTGTTACTAAAGCTGCTTGGTCTGGATATCTTAATCGTCCAATTCAAGATGGTGAAATGAAAGCACTTACTGTTGATATAGTTAAACCTTTTTATAAGAAAATGTATTGGGATAAAGTCCATGGTGATGAGCTACCTGTTGGTGTCGATTACGCAGTATTTGACTTTGCTGTAAATGCAGGTAGTGGGCAATCTGCAAAGTTTCTTCAGCGTGCTGTTGGAGCTGCTGCAGATGGTGTAATTGGACCTGCTACTTTAAAACTTGTTGCAAGTATTGACGCAGAAACTGTTCTTTCAAATTTTAATGATCAAAAAGAGTCTTTCTATAAAGGTATTGTAGATCGCAAACCTGAACAGGTTAAATTTTTAAAAGGCTGGTTAGCCAGAATTGAACACGTAGATGCTGCTGCTCAAAATATGTTTGCATAAAGATTTATAAGCCCCACTTAATTGTGGGGTTTTTATTGCGAGAAAACTAGTATCTTATATGATAACCTTAGAAGGAATATTATGAATTACTTTTTAACAGTGTTCATGTTTTTATTTTGCACATTCTTTTGGCCTACCTCACACGTAGGTATTAAAAGTGACGTTACAAACACTAAAGGAATTGCAAAAGACGAACTAGATTGCTTAGTGATAAATGCATATCATGAGGCTATGGGAGAGGGTCGATTAGGGAGATTGTTAGTTACACAAGTAGTTATCAATCGTGCTGAAAGAGCTTCTAAAAGTTTTTGTGAGATTATATTTCAAGCCAATCAATTTTCTTGGACACTAAGTCAAAGAAAAGAAATACCAAAAGAAGTATATTATAATCTTGCATTCGAGGTGTATGAGTTGTATAATAATAAGTCAATTATCCCAATTGATTTCTATGATATAACTCATTTTCATGAAGTAAGGATAAAACCTTATTGGGCAGAGAAGTTAATTCAAGTCGGTACTTATAAACAACATGTTTTCTATAAAGGAATTTAAAATGAAATCTTTAATCTTGGTTCTTAGTTTGACAAGTCTAAATGCATTAGCAGAAACTGCGATATATGAAACAAATCGTGTAGGAAGTGTTCAATATCATAAAGATCATCTAGTAGTTAGAGATGATGGAAAAATAGTTACAGTAGATTCAGTAGGAAATACACAATACCATAAGCAACAGTATAAAGTTGTAGAGGGTAAGATACGACCTATTGATTCAACTGGTAAAGTTCAATACCATAAACCAGCGGCAATTGTAACTTCGAAATCCAAATAGGAGTATTTATGTTCTCAAAAGAAATCGAAGATTTATTTGAAATTGTATTTGGTGTAGATAGAAAGATTCAATATCAAGGTAAAAAGATATTTGTTTCAGAGCTTCCACCTCAAGTATGGTGTAGAATAAACAGAGTTATTTTGCGGAAAAAATAGTATCTTATATGATAACCAAAAGGAGTATTATCATGAAGTCTTTCATTGAGAAATTAACTGATCCAGAGTTCGGTGACAAGTTAGTACTGTATGTTTGTTTGTATGGGTTTGGTTTTATAACAGGTATGATCATTTTTGAAAATACTTGCAGGTAATTAAATTAACTTTAAAGGAGTCTTAAAATGAAATTTTTCTTACGTCTTATAATGTCCTTAATTAATGGACTTGGGCTTGCTTGGTCAGTACTTGCCGTTGGCACTGTAATTGCTTGGCTCACAGCACCTGCCTTCTTAGGTGTTGTGCTTCTAGCAGGTTCTACATTGCTAATAGTAAAAGTTTGTGCAGGCATTGCCTTTGTTACTGGTGCAGTAGTTAGTCTTTTTGTTACGCCTAAAGCTATTACTATTATTGAAACGGAGAGAGCATGATGATTAGACTGTTAACAGCAGCAAGAACAGGTATTAAAGTAGCCTTTATAACCTTAATCATAGCTGCAATCCTTGCCTTTGCTGGAGCACCAGTCTTCTTTGGAATGGTTATAATTACGGCATCAGTAATGATGACAGTTTATATCTATTCTCTGCTTGGGTTTCTACTTGGGTTTTGTTTTAAGTATTTTAAAATGAGACCTAAGGATGAACCCCAAAACAGTTATAATTGAAGGCTGGTTTCCAGTTTGTAAAGAGTATCCTAATATAGATCGGTTAGTACTAGACAAAATAAATTTTAAATACTCTATTAGAGAATTAGAAATTATTAGTCTTAGTATTACCAATCTAGAAAGGATTTATGGGTCTTTTATTAATCCTATTTATGTCACAGGCGTCTGTGATACAAAAGGGTCGCTTATCCCTTTCTTTATTGAAAGAAGAAAAGTTGAAACACTACAAGACTTAATTAATTTAGTTAAAAATCAAACTAGCACAATCTTGTAGTATCGTCCTCCAACACTCCCCAAAAGGGTTTGTTGGAGGTTTCTTTGTTTATTTTTTTGTTGGAGATGCAACATGACAAAGTTAGATACTAAGATACTTCATTTTCTATTGCTAGTCGTTATTTTATTTCTTTTTACAAAGCTTTCCGCAGATGCGATGATACTTGGCGCTCTAGCTATATTCCTATATCAGACAAGGAAGTGCTAGAGGTTTTGATAGGAGTCTATTTCATTATTTTAGTACCAAGGATAATGAAGAAAATTGAGGAATTAAATGAAACAAAAAATAATTGAATCCTTAACACGCAGACTTAGCTCTGAAATATCACCCCACAATCCCGTCAAATTTTTAATGAGGATTAATGTGGAAGACTACATAGACAGTACAATTTCAGTATTGTATCTATATACTAGATCTAAAAAGGGTGCTAATAAAAACACAATTTACTTGGTAGAATTAATATCAGCTATTGGACATGGTCTTAGAAATAAGATGAAATTGAAAAGAGATTCTGCACTTGCTGCAAAGTCTGGTGCTTTTATATTATATACATTTGAAGAATTGGGTCTCGTACAAGTACTAATGGGAAGAGGTATGAAAGGACATGGTAGCTACATTGTTCAAGTATTAGATGATGAGGCTATTTGTAGCTTATGGGAAAATCTTGATCCTAGAAAAATTGAGAAATTACCATCAGAAACTCCGTACGCACCCTGGGTGACTACTAGACATGAAACAGGCACATGGCTTGTTAAGACAGGTAACAGAGATGTACTTGACAAAATAACTCCCGAAACACATCCTATTATTTTTAACTGTGTAAATAAGTCCCAAGAAACAGGTTGGCAAATAAATAATGATATTTTCGATTTGTATTCTTGGGCTTTGAGAAATAAAACAGATGCATTTGCTGATATATGGGAATTACAAAATGCAGAAGCAAAAGCAACTAAGATAAGAGAGGCAAGAGCTATTGGTAGTATTGCAAAGAGATTCCTAAATAAAACTTTTTATCATTTATATTACTATGACTTTAGAGGTAGAAAATATACTGCAACTGCGTATCTTCATGAGCAAGGCTCTGACTTAGCACGAGGTTTATTACTTCGAGCTGATAAGAAAGCAATTGGTAAAGACGGCTTCTTTTGGCTAATGGTTTCAATTGCATCTAATTGGGCTGGAGATTCTGGTAGAGAAGATGGAATTAAAACAGACAAGATACCTTTAGAGAATAGATATTTATGGGTAATTGATAATGAAGAAATTATACTATCATATGCCGAATCTCCTAAGGTAAATCAAGGCTGGATGAAGGCAGACAAGCCATGGCAATTTCTTGCAGCTTGTATTGAACTTAAGAAATTGAGGGAATGGCAGTTTAAGGAGAGTGATGCACTAGAACCTTTTGAAGACTATAGCTATGAATCACATTTAGAGGTTTATATTGATGGTTCTAATAACGGTTCTCAACATTTGAGTGCGTTGACAAAAGATGAAGTAACAGCTCCACATGTTAATTTAGTCCCCTTAGATATGCCAGGCGACTTATATAAATATGTTGCAGATCATGTTTGGGAAAGAATTAAAGCTACTGTAGAGAATATGTCTAAAGAAGAAACTAAAGACTGCGAAACTTTTATTGATAATTTAATTGAACTTAAGAAACAAATTGGAAGTGCTGAACCTAAGAGTGATTTAAGAAAAGGACTTATTGAAGATATTCAAAAATTTAAAAATCAAAATCAAGTATTATTTGACAAATGTTCTGCAGTATATTGGAATAGAGTTAAAGATCATAAACATAGAAGAAAGATTGTTAAAAGAAATGTTATGACACTTCCGTATGGTGGCACTGCATACGGTCTAGGTCAACAACAAATTGATGATGCTAGAAAACACGGTATTGATATTTTACTCCACATGGAACATAAATGGGGTGCATATCTTGGTAGAGAAATCTTTGATGATTGCAGAACATCATTGAAAAGACCAATGCAATTATTAACAGTATTTGAACAAGCAGGCAAGAAGGCAGAAGATGATGGAAGATTTCTAAGTTGGACTGTGCCTATTACTAAGTTTCCAGTTGTTCAAAATTATACTCAAGGTATAGTTAAGAAGATATGGGTACAATACGGTCCACCGCAAGGTGAAAAGAATAATACTGGTTATTATGAAAATACTTTGCAATTAGCTATTTGTTTTATTGAAGACGTTAAACCTTCAAAAGGTAAACAAGCACAAGGTGCAAGCCCTAATTCTATTCATAGTTTAGATGCAGCACATCTTGCAATTACAACAAATCGAGCACAGTTTCCAATAACAACTATTCATGATTCGTTCGGGTGTTTGTTAGGAGATATGCCCGAATTGTTTAAATTAATAAGAGAAACCTTTGTAGAATTGTATTCTACGGATCCTTTGACGAGTCTAATGAAAGACATTGACGGAGATCTAAGTAATGTGTTACTTGGCACTTTAGATATTAATCTAATATTAGATTCAGAGTAT
>Ga0049081_10000518_pt1 | contig 14836 bp, 8 predicted proteins | sample GreLakmeER78MSRF_FD_66717 | JGI IMG/M metagenome (GOLD analysis project Ga0049081, IMG submission 66717) | Freshwater lentic microbial communities from great Laurentian Lakes, MI, USA - Great Lakes metaG ER78MSRF | ecosystem: Environmental > Aquatic > Freshwater > Lake | place: Great Lakes...
TTTTGAGCTAAGTGACAGTTTGCACAAACAATACGTCCTGTTGCTTCACGAGGGTTTTCATAGTTTTGTTGAGCAAAAATAGGGTATGCATTTGCTGGTGAATTTACAAAACACGCAACTGCAAAGGTAGCAACAATCGAAAAAATAAAACCGATTGATTTTTTCATAAGCTTGACTTTGAAATATATTTAAACAACTATTTAGGATTTTTTAGTTTTTCACTACTAAAATTTGTCGCTTTTTTCTTAAAAGTAAAGCTTTTGGCTCTACTCTTTAGCTAAAGCTTAAGAGTTGCAACTTTTGGCGAAATTCGTAGTTTCATCAATAATTGCTTTTGTAAACACTTCACCAAATTTCGTTTATTTTGCTCAACATGTCTAGGTTAATTTTCTTTAAAACTTACAATATGTAAGGTGATAATAATCGAGAGTTTCAACAAGAGCAACGCTTTTGGCTTTGCTCTTTTGCTAAAGCCAAGAGTTTCACTATTGGTGAAACTCGTAGTTTCACCAAGCGCGTAGCCGTTGGCGTTACGCGCAATGCTAACGCCAAGAGCAAAGCTTTTGAGCTTTGCTCTTTAGCTAAAGCTCAAGAGTTTCACTATTGGTGAAACTCGTAGTTTCACCAAGAGCAAAGTTTTTGAGTCTAAAGCTGAAGTCGAGACTGATTATTTTTAGTTTAAATTTTCTTCTCTTTATGACCTATATTAACATAAAACGCTACAAGGAGAAAGATTTTTGCTTTAACTAAAGATTAACTACGGATCTGGTAGTTAATCTTTAGTTAAAGCAATTCTCAACGATTTTATTTTAATTTTTTGAGTCTTCCATTAATAAATGAAGCAAAATACGTCCCGGCGTTGTACGAATAAATTGACTAATTAATTTTCCTTTTTGGTTAAAACGACGTTGATATTTTGAAAAAATTTCAAAACGATATCCAAAACGATCAATTCGAACTTCTATTGGTTCATCTTTGTCTAATCCAGTTTCAAACGTTTTCTCCCATTTAACCCAAACAGGCATTTGGAGAGGGATTTTTCCTTGATTATAAGTTTGGAAAACTTGCATAAAATTACTAAAAACAGGCGAAACAAATAAATTTAACGGTTTAAAATTTTCACTTGTTAAATAATAACAACCTAAGACCATATCTTGACTTGGTAATAACATTGGCTCACCAGTTGCGGGTGATAAAAGATGATTTCGAGCAAACATTAGTTTCCAGGCTTCAGCTCTGGCTTCTACAGTAATAGGCACATGTACTGCCATTTGGTCACCATCAAAGTCAGCATTAAAGGCAGAACAAACAAGTGGATGAAGTAAAATCGCGCGTCCTTCAATCAATTTTGGCTGAAAGGCCTGAATTCCAAGACGGTGTAAAGTAGGGGCACGGTTTAATAAAATAGGATGGCCTTGTAAAAGTTCTTTTAAAATTTCAAAAGTTAAGTCTTTTTGTGTTGAAATAAAATTTTTCGCTCCAATAACCGTTTTTGAAAGATTTAAATGTAAAATACGTTGGATTAAAAAAGGTAAAAAAAGTTCTAACGCCATTTCTTTTGGAAGGCCACACTCATGAATTTTTAAGCTTGGTGAAACAACAATAACTGAACGACCAGAATAGTCGACACGTTTTCCTAATAAATGTTGACGGAAACGCCCTTGTTTTCCTTTTAAAATTTCAGACAGAGATTTTAAATTTCTACCTCGAGAATCACGTTCCGGTTTTGTGCCACCTTTACCATTTTCGATCAAATTATCAACAGCTTCTTGTAGTAAAGCTTGAGCATAGTTCATTTCAGCAGAATAACTCGTTGCTGGCTCTTTTAGAAATTTACGTAAACGTTCATTTCGATATAAAACACGTTGATATAAGCGATTTAAATCAGAAGCAGCGATTTGGTCTTGCACTTTAATAATAGGTCTTAATTCAGGTGGTAAAACAGGAAGAACTGATAAAGTCATCCATTCAGGGCGCGAGTTTTTGCGGAATAATTTACGAATTAATTTTGTACGTCGCATTAATTGATCACGTTTTTTCAACAATTCTTTAAATTCTTTTTTATCATCACGCGTTAAACTTCCTCGTTTTGATAAACTTTTTAATTCAGCTAATTTTTTATGGAAATCATATAGTAAAATACGGTTTTGTTTATCAATTTTTCTTAATTCATCAAAATCTAATTCTTGTAAAAGTTTCTGAATTACTCCAGCACCGGCAAAAGAATTCGTGTTATTTGTTTCAATACGTTCTTGATAAACTCCAATTGGACTGTCCGAATGCTCGACTGCTGCATAGTTATAATATAAAAATGAGCTCCAATCTTTTTCTAATTCCCAACGATAACGATGTGACAAAGCATACATATTATTAAATAATTTTGTGTGTTTTTTATTTAAATAATTTTTTTGATTTTCTGTTTCTGTTAGTAAATGTCGAGATTCCGTCAGATTTTTCCCGATTCCTACATTTGGAAAACTATCCAAATAGATTTTCCATTCTTCAAGTAAAGCTTTTGTGCGTAAAGAAGTTGGTGGTAATCCAGTAGAATTTTCGAAAGTATTAGACTTACTTTGACTATGTTTTGGAGCAATTATTAGTTGGGGTAAAAACTGCGCATTTTTTTTATTAAAAATTAGATTTTTCTTTAAATAAAATTTTGAACTCATTGGCTTTAGCAAAGGCGTTTCAGTAGTGATGAAAGTCTTACTTTCACCATGGTCAAAACCTTCCTGCGATAAAGTTAAAATCTCAAAAAAACGTTGAAATTGTTGAATAAAAATTAATGAGCTTAACTGAGTCTTAAATAATTCAAAAATTGTTTTTTTCTTTTTCAGAATAAATACTATTAACGATTGGGCTTTTATATAAGCATTTTGAGTGGTCGAAAGATTTTTGTTAAAAGAATTATTAAATTCGTTTAAAATGATTTTTTCATCCTTAAAAAATGATAGTAAGCTATTTAATAAATAAGTTTGAATTAAACTTAAGGTTTTTTCTTGTTCAGTCATGTCTTCTGGATTAACTGTTAGCTCGAACATGATATCTTTTCGTAATCTGTAAATTGACAATTGCCAAAAAATTGTTGAATTAAGAGCAAAGTTTTTTGGGTTCCCATCTCCTGACACACTAAAACTGAAACTTTTGTGGTTGAGAGTTGTGGGACGATTTGCAAACTCTAAGAAGAGTTTATTTTTTGTTTTAATACTAGATTTAAATGAAAGGCTTGCACTACGTTTACTGACTTCCCAGACTAATTTTTTTGATTCTTTGGCAGTTTCTTTGTAGCTGCGTTTAAAAAATTCGCTCATTAATTTGTTTAAACTTAAGAAAACAGCCCGTTGTTGAGATAATTTTTGCATACGACAATAAATGTAACTTGCAATAGTAGAGTTTGATAAGCTTAAATTAATTTCGGAAGAATTAGAAAAATCAATTTTATCTAATTGAGAAAAAGTAGGGATTGAAATATTTTTATTTTTTGAATAAAATGTTGTCCCATTCATAGGAGGTAATTCTGTCATTTTTCTAGGTTCAGTTGGTAATCCACGCCAATTTTTCAAACGTTGTGGTAACGTTGTACTTATTTGTGCTTTACGTTTTAATACTCGAAGTTCTCCTTCATTTAAAAAATTAATTTGAGGTGATTTTGTTTGAACATTTGTTAAAGATTTTTTCCACGAACTAATTAAAGTATGAGGCGAATTAGCCATTGTAAATGTATAAAAAGCTGTCGAACTATATTGTAATGTTAAGGTTTGCGAACAATAAACAACTGATTCTAAATGACGTTTTTTAAAATCTAACAATATTGACAAATAACTTGGAGTAGCTTTTAAATACCAAATATGTGTAACTGGAGCAATTAAGGCGATATATCCAAGTTGATAACGTCTAATTACTGACCAAGTATATTCCACGTCGCAATTCGGACAAAATCTACGTTGAAATTTACGAGATTCTAAAAAGCGTTTGCGTTCTTCTTCGGTTGGTCGAGATGATTTTTCACATGCACATTCAAAATCACGTAATGGACCAAAAATACGTTCACAAAATAAACCACCTCGTTGTGGTTTAAAGGTTTTATGGTGTAAAGTATTCGGACTCGTTACTTGACCAAAAATTTTACCGTTCGGTAAAGTTTTTTCAGCCCATTGGCGAATTTTATTAGGTGAAGCTAAACCAATTGTTAATAAGCGTAATTCGGATAATTTTGAATACGACGTCGATTTCTTAACAACTTGAGATTCGATTGCTGAACTTATGATGCCTTTATTTGTTACGGTTTGTGATTCTCCGTTTTTTTCAAAAAAATTATCTTTTTCAGTTTTTACATTTTTATCAAACGTCATAATTAAAAATTTTATATTTGATCAGCGAAATAAATTAATCTTCACATTTCACTCTCTTGGCTTTAGTGAAAGCCAATGGTTTTACCAAAAGTTGAAACTGTTGGCTTTAGCAGAAGAGCAAAGCCTAGCGCGTAACGCGCAGTACTATCGTCAAGAGTAAAGCTCAAAAGCGTTGCTCTTGATACTGATACAATTTTTTGAACAAACAAATCTTCAAAAAATAGTGTAATTATAAATAAACCCCATCAGCAGATCTTTTTTTAAAGATTAAAAATTTTCTGGGGCGGAAGGATTCGAACCTTCGAATGGCGGAGCCAAAACCCGCTGCCTTACCACTTGGCGACGCCCCATTATTCAAACGGATTTTTTTATGGTTTAAGAATAATTAGGAACAATTTAAGTTTGAAAAATTAAACCTTAAAATTACCCAATTTTTAAAAGTTTGTTATTTTTCACTCTAAGCAAAACATAATAAAAAAATATTATAATTTATTTTTTTTATTTGTCAAGAGCAACGCTTTTGACGATAGTACTGCGCGTAACGCGCAGTACTATCGTCAACGGTTTTACCCTTGGTGAAACTAAGAGTTTCACCGATAGTGAAACTCTTGAGCTTTAGCTAAAGAGCAAAGCTCCTGCGCGTAACGCCCAGTACTAGAGTCAAAGGCTTTGCTTTTGATTAGTTTATACTTTAAACTTCTGTAAATTTAACTTTACGCATTCCTTTTTCTGTTGAAATAGAAACAACATCTTTATTTGTACAAATATAATTTGGCATTGTTACTTTTCGATTATTAACAAAAACTGTACCTTGTTGAATAGCTTTTAATGCTGCTGTTAGAGTAGGCATAATTTTTGATTGAAATAATAAGAAAGCTAATGTTTTTTGTAAACGATTTTTGTGGAAACGAACTTGTTCTGTATATTCTTGTAAGTTACGATATACCAGTTTTAATGATTTTGGTTTCATGCTTACTGAGATAACATCTTTAGGTTTACACATATAACTAGCAATATTTACTCGTTTTTGATTTACTTGAATATGACCATGACTAATTAATTGACGTGCGGCAGCAATAGTTGGAGCCATATTTAAACGAAAAACAATATTATCAAGTCTCATTTCTAAGAATTGTAATAAAACTTGACCTGTTGATTCTTTTGTTTTTTTTGCTTTTTTTACATATTGAACAAGTTGACGTTCTGTTAAACCATAGTTGTAACGTAATCTTTGTTTAACTTTTAAACGAACTAGATAATCTCCTTGTGAAGAATCAAAAGGACGACTCTTAAATAATTTTGCTAAACCATGTTGTCCAGGAGGAATTACTTTACCTTGTAAAGCACCTTTTCCTTTAAAAGCACGGCGGAATGGTTTTTTACGTGTAAAACCTCTTAATTTCCCAAGACGACGAATAATTCTTAAACGTGGACCAATATATCGAGCCATAATTTTAAATATTAATAAATAATAAAAAGTTAACAGATAAAAAAACAAGCTCGTAGCTGTTGTTGTTACGCGCCCTATTTTGTACCCAATTAACAAGTCTTCGTTAAAAACAAACGACTTTTAAAAAATAAGATCGTTTTCCTGCGCGTCACGCGCAGTATTAGAGTTATAAATAGTGTTAATTGAATTATTTGTTATATTTTTTTAACATCATACAGCTATTTTTTGTAATATAGATTAGGCCCAACCGGACTTGAACCGATGACCTATTGCTTGTAAGGCAATCACTCTACCAACTGAGTTATGGGCCTAAAAATTCATTTAATCCAGTATATCATGAATAATAAAATTACTCAAATAATTATAAATAATTTAATATAAATTTTCCTAAAAGTTTTCTTAGAAAAATTTATATTAAATTATTTTACTATATTAGAAGCTAATAGCAACAGTTAAAACCGTTAGTTTTAGACTTGGCGAAATAAAATCTAATTATAAATTGAGATAATTATTCAAGAATAGTTGTTACTACACCTGCACCTACTGTTCGTCCACCTTCACGAATGGCAAAACGCATCCCTTTTTCAATTGCAATTGGAGCTACTAATCCAACTGTCATTGAAATACGGTCACCTGGCATACACATTTTTTTTGAATGTCCTTCAGCAACAGATGAAGGGTTTTTCATTTGAATATGTGTAAAGTCAATAATTTTTCCAGTTACATCTGTTGTTCGACAATAGAATTGTGGGCTATATCCTGTTAAGAAAGCTGAGTGACGACCGCCCTCTTCTTTTGTTAAAACGTATACTTGACCTTCAAATTTTGTATGTGGTTTAATCGTACCAGGTTTTGCTAATACCATTCCACGTTCAATATCTTTCTTTTGAACACCACGTAAAAGAACACCAACGTTATCACCTGCAAGTGTTTCGTCTAAACTTTTTTTAAACATTTCTAAACCTGTAACTGTTCCAGTGCGTGTATCTTTTAAACCAATGATTTCAACAGACTCACCTACTTTTAATGTTCCACGTTCTACACGTCCTGTAGCAACAGTACCACGACCTGTAATTGATAAAACATCTTCCACAGCTAGTAAGAATGGTTTATCTGTTTCACGTTGTGGTGTTGGAATATAGCGATCTACTTCATCCATTAATTGATAAATTTTGTCAACCCATGGGTTTTGCCCACGAAGTAATTTTGGATTTTCTACTAAAGCTTCTAGCGCAAGAAGAGCTGAACCTTTAACAATTGGAATTTCATCACCCGGGAATTCGTATTTATCTAATGTTTCGCGTACTTCTAATTCAACTAATTCTAATAATTCTGGATCATCTACTTGATCTTCTTTATTTAAAAACACTACTACGTTAGGTACACCAACTTGTTTTGCTAATAAAATATGTTCTTTTGTTTGTGGCATAGGACCATCTGCTCCAGAAACAACTAAAATTGCTCCATCCATTTGAGCTGCGCCTGTAATCATGTTTTTTACATAGTCAGCGTGGCCTGGACAATCTACGTGTGCGTAGTGGCGATTTTCTGTTTCATACTCAACGTGTGCTGTATTAATTGTAATACCACGAGCTTTTTCTTCAGGAGCAGAGTCAATTTCATCATATTTTTTTCCTGCACCACTGCCTCCAGCGGCTAATGTCATTGTAATTGCAGCTGTTAATGTTGTTTTACCATGGTCAACGTGACCAATTGTTCCAATATTAACATGCGGTTTTTTACGTTCAAATTTTGCGCGTGCCATAATTTTTTGTAAAAGTAAAAAATAAAAATTAACTTTTTAATTTCTTTTTTTTAAAATGGGTTAATTAAATTTTAATTTTCTTTTAACTTAATTACTAGAAAATTAAAATTTAATTAACCCATTTTAAAGTGCTTTTTTATTTTTAATCCATAGTTTCAACTATTGATGAAACTCGTAGTTTCGCCAAGAGCAAAGCTTTTGACTCTAGTACTGCGCGTTACGCGCAGGAGCTTTACTCTTTAGCTAAAGCTCAAGAGTTTCACTATTGGTGAAACTCGTAGTTTCACCAAGAGCAAAGCTTTTGAGCTTTACTCTTTAGCTAAAGCTCAAGAGCAAAGCTTTTGACGATATGCGCGTTATGCGCAATTCTAACGCTAAGAAATTAAATGCAAAAGCTTAGTTTTAAGAATAAATAAAATTGTTTCTAAAATCAACCAAGGCTAATAAGAAATACAATTTAATAATTCAATCGCGATAATAATGTGACGATAAAAAATTTATTTAAAAGTTAAGAATTGTATAAAAAGACTAATTTTCCCAGTAAAAAAAACTATATTTAAAGCGGGCAACGCGATTCGAACGCGCGGCCTAATCCTTGGCAAGGATTTGCTCTACCGCTGAGCTATGCCCGCAAAAATTAATTTATATAAATATTAACCGAAAAAAAATTAGTTGTCAATATTATTTTTGAATTAAGAATTACTATCAAATTTTTTTATTTTAATAAAATTCTATTTGCACTGTACAGGAGTTGAACCTGTCTTGTATCGATTATGAGTCGATTGCTTAATCCGCTCAGCCAACAGTGCAGAGCAGAATGTAAAGAGTAAAGCTCACGAGTTTCACCAAAAGTTGAAACTCTTGGCGTTAAGCAAAATGTTAACGCCAAGAATTTTAGTAATTACTAGAGACGTTTAAGATTATTCGAAAACGCCTAAAAATTAATTAATTAATTTTATTTAAAACTTTTACTACTTGGAAACGAGCTTTAGCACGTTTAAAAGCAAAATTTGCTTCAACTTTTTGTTTAACACCTTCTGCTTTTTCTAAATTATCTTTTGCTGTATCAAATGCTGCTTTTGCTGCATCAGCATTAATTGTTGCTGAAGCTTCTGCCTCGTTTGCTAAAATTGTTACAACATTATTTTTTACTACAGCAAAGCCACCCATAACGGCAAATGAACTCCATTTTTCTTTTGTACGAATTAGCATAGCTCCTACATCTAAACCTGTAATAATTGGAGCGTGGTTTTTTAACACACCCATTTCACCTGTTTCGGTAGGAAGAATAAGTTCTTCAGCTTCACCATTCCAAAAAGGACGTTCAGGTGTTAAAATAGAAATTTGTAAACTCATAAATAAATATTGATTGTAAATAGAACAAAAAGATTTTACCGATTTTTTTATTTGAAACTGTACGTAAATTGCAATTCTAATTTATAGAATCAATTCTAACCTCTTGGTCTTTGACTTATATTGGCCTATTTTTTTAAATATGAGCAAAGCTTTTGGCTTTACTCTTTTGCTAAAGCCATGAGTTTCACCAAGAGCAACGCTTTTGACTCCAGTACTGCGCGTTACGCGCAGGAGCTTTGCTCTTTAGCTAAAGCTCAAGAGTTTCAACTTTTGGTGAAACTCGTAGTTTCACCAAGAGCAAAGCTTTTGAGCTTTACTCTTTAGCTAAAGCTCAAGAGTTTCAACTTTTGGTGAAACTCGTAGTTTCACCAAGAGCACAGCTTTTGACTCCAGTACTGCGCGTTACGCGCAGGAGCTTTGCTCTTTAGTTAAAGCTCAAGAGTTTCACTATTGGTGAAACTAAGAGTTTCACCAAGCGCGTAGCCGTTGGCGTTACGCGCAATGCTAACGCCAAGGGTAAAACCATTGACGATAGTACTGTACGTTACGCGCGAGGCTTTACCCTTTAGCTAAAGTCATAAAATTAAGCAGTAATTTCTGAGACAGCATTTAAAACAGTTTGTGGACGTTTTGCGTACATAGCGTTATTCACAGCAATTTTGTGTAATTCATCACGTTTACGCATTGCAACACCATTCTTTTTATAAGCTTCTAAAATTTCTGATTTTAATTTTGACATCATACTTTGACCACCTCGTTTATCACAAGCTTCTAAAATCCAACGTAATGCAGTCGCTTTTCCACGATCTAATGAACGTAAAACACGAGGAACTAATTGAATAGCCCCAGCACGACGTCTTGGTTTTACTTCGACACGTGGAGTGATATTTTCTAATGCATTTTCAAAAACTTCTACAGGATTTTTTTGTGTTGTTTCACCAATTTCGCGTAAAGCAGTATAAACAATACGATAAGCAATAGATTTTTTACCACTTTTCATAACGCGATTTACTAACATATGAACAGAAGTACTATTATAAATAGGATCAGGATTTAAAACACGTTTTTTTCTAAGGGGGCGACGTGGCATAGACGAATAAATTATATTAAATTATAAACCAAATAAGCAATAAAAAATACGAGTATTATTCAAAGAAACACTTGGTGAAACTACGAGTTTCACCAAAAGTTGAAACTCTTGGCTTTAGCAGAAGAGCAAAGCCTAGTGCGTAACGCGCAGTACTATCGTCAAAAGCTTTGCTAGTAAGTATAAAAATAAAATAATTATTAGTACGGATCTCAAAACTTTAAATTTTTGCCAAGAACCAGGATTGAACTGGTGACACAAGGATTTTCAATCCTCTGCTCTACCACTGAGCTATCCCGGCAAATTTGTTTAAAAATGTATTTAACTAATTTCAATAAAAAAGCAAAAACATTTGTAAGATTTTCTATTACCAAAGTTACCATAAATGGTTTTTTTTTACAACTTGTTCGTTTTATCCCAAATCTGTTGATTTTGAAATTTTTATTTTATTTGCAAGACCGGTGAATGCTAAATATAACTATTACGAGTTTCACCAAGGGTAAAACCGTTGGCTTTACCCTTTAGCTAAAGCTAAGAGTTTCACCAAGAGCAAAGCTTTTGAGCTTTACTCTTTAGCTAAAGCTCAAGAGTTTCAACTTTTGGTGAAACTCGTAGTTTCGCCAAGAGCACAGCTTTTGACTCCAGTACTGCGCGTAACGCGCAGGAGCTTTACTCTTTAGCTAAAGCTCAAAAATTTCACCAACAAACAAAAATCGGGATGACAGGATTCGAACCTGCGACACCATGCTCCCAAAGCATATGCGCTACCAAGCTGCGCTACATCCCGCTAAACTATAAATCTTAATTATTTTTAATTTTTAAAGTATATCTTTTTTCTTCTATTTTTGCAATTAAAATCAATATTTTTATTATTAACAGTATCTGCAGATTGCGCAAAGTTACCTGTGGTAATATGAGATACACCTGAAGCTGTCAATTTTTAATATTAAATTATAAAATTATTTTAATTTTTTAACTTTTATTACGTGTTTTTTTTAAAAGTGTTTAACTATTTTTATGCGAATTTTATTGATCCTACGCTTTAACTTCTTTTGTGTTTTGTAATTATTATGTTTTAAGTCTTTTGTTTCTTAATAAATTATATACCTTACTACCCTTTCTCTAATTAGAGAAGGAGTAGTAAAATAATAAAAAAAAGTCAAAAAGTCTATCTAACCGCAATAATACGTGCTATTTTTATTTCAAAAACGCCGATAAGACATAAGGTGTCGAACCTCTAGAACAGAGAAGAGTTAAATTGTAGAATCAACAAAATTCTTATACAAGTAGTCAAAGGCTTCTAGATGAGACTCTCTAACTTTTTTTTCAGCCGTTCCAATGTCTTTTGGATTTAGAACAGCTGGTCTTTTATAGTTCATACAGTCTACCCAATGCGGAGCAGTTAGTTCAAGGAATTTTGCGTTGTCGTCTTGACAAAGTTGCAAAATGGTAACCATTCTCTTTTGCTTTTCCCAATAGTAAGCTTTTGGAAAAAAGCGAAGAGTTGTTTTGATAAAAATGCATCTTGCTAAACGGCAAGCGCGATCGAAATGCAGCGTTTGAATAAACAAGCAACAAGTTTGTGGATTAATCAATGAACCGTCCTGTTGATAAATGTGCGCAATTGTTAGGCCTGGATCTTGGAAGTATTTCGCCAATAAAACCGAACTAAGCGGCAAGTTTTTAAGCTCGCGTTTTGGGTCTTCTACTTCGAAAAGTGCGGCTTCTGGAAAATCGAGTGCACTTTCAACACTTTGCGTTTTAGCGCCTGATCGTTTTAGAATTTCTGCACTAAGCGCGTTTAACGTTTCTTCTTCTTCCGGAGTTTTTTTAGGACTCTCGAAATAATTATCTTTGCGTATTTCCTCAAAAGAGTCGAAATTACAAAGAGTAAAATTAATTTTCCACGCATAGTCAGTTGCGTTACGCTCTTTATATCGAAGACCCTGTCTTAGCTCCAGCGGAACCGCAGTTAAAAGATTATCTGAAAACTTGAAAAAAATAGAAAGTAAGTATTCTAAATGCGAGTGCGAACCTTTGACTAATAGCGTCGCAGCTTGCCCTATTTCAAAATCAGTTTTATTAGCTTTTAGGTGACCATCGGCAAGTACTGAAGCGTATACTAGATTTTGCTGGGACGTGTTTGCAAACGTTCTTTTGATTAGTTTTTTGCCTTTTTTTACTGGTAAGTTACTAAGATAGTTTCCGCGATCTTCAGCAAAATAGAATCGAGCACCTGTAAGCTTTTCTTTTTCTATTTCCGAAATTAAATTACGTATAGTTGCGGCCCCTTTTTCTAAAGGACTTAGGGAATCGCGTGAGATAAGATACAGAGCCGAGTTTTTAGGGCTTGATGTCATTGATAATGGCCATTGTTCTCGAGTAAGGCGAAAAATTCCGTTAATTTTAAATAGAGCCCAATTTAAAGCAGCCGACAAAATATCTTCCCCACTAAGTTCAAAATTCCTTTTTTTATACGCGCAAAAACGTTGATAAATTGCGTTGTTACTACGATTAGGAAATTCTTTGTAAAAAACTTCTACAGGAGCTTTTTGCTCCCACAATTTGTTAAAACGCGCGTCTTCGTCGGCCGTGTAGACTGCTGCTTGCGACTTTTGCGGAATAACACCTTCTTTGACTAACAATGTTATTTTGTTTTTAATTGACGTGCGCGAGCGTCCCACAAAAAACGGGACCATGTCGTCATAAGGCACCCCGTTTGCGTAAAGTCTCTGGAGAGTTTTCGTTTCTTCAGGTTCCCATTTTTTTTTAATCCCTGTTGGTTGAGAGTCTGCGGATTTTGAAAAGTCAAACTTTTCGCCGCTTTTAGTTCTTTCAACACGCGCAGTAATAGTTGAATATGCAAAAATCCCATCAAAAGCCTTAGCAATTTCGTTTATTGACTTTTTCTCACGAAGAAGTTTTTCAAGTAATTGCTGATGTTCAAGAGTCCAACGTTTTTCCATAAATAAATAGATAATGAGTGAATATAATTTGTTGAGTCGTCTAAAGCCCGACTTTTGAGGCCATGATTACTGGTATACAGCAAAATCGCTTGGTGAGCGGACCTTAGGAGGTGGCAATCAGCTTTTAGAAAAATATTAACAAAAGTTTTGAATTTTTACTAGCATTAAATAAAACATATTGTAAGTAAATTATAATATAAATAAAACAAAATAGAATAAGAAAAATGTCAAATAAAAAATGATGGTAAACTAAAAGTTAGTCTTCCTTTGCAAATTCTATTAAAAGAAAACTAGCTTTTATGTTTATCTTATTCTTAGTTTTGTATCTTTTCCTTATTTTCAAACCACTCATCGTGTCTAATCCAAATTACTTATTTAGTAAAGTCAGCCTTTCCTAGTTCCTTGTCTAATAGGACTTTATTTTCGCAGGCATTACCCGCATCAACTTTGTTGGCGAAAAGAAAGGTTTGTTTTGTTTTTTTATTGGAATAAACGATTGCATAAGCATTAATGTTAAGAAGAGGTCCACTTTTTAGGGTTTTCCAGTTTCCATTAATATACTCAGCGATGGCGCCTTGTAAATTTGGGTTTTCTAAGGAATAGCCTAAAGCTCCCTCAGCACCTCCAGTTATTGGTGGGACTGGGGGTTTAGCTTCTTGAGCATTTTCAGTTGCTGACAGTGCTGCAGATTTATCGTCTTGAGCATTCGGCCCTTCTGAAGCTGAACCTCCGGTAGAATCTTCAGTTTTTGGAGCTTCTTCTGAAGCTGAACCTCCCGTAGAATCGCCAGTTCCTGAAGCTTGCGGGTCTAGGGGCGGGCTATTGCTTGGGAGGTCCTTCGCCACTTTTGGGAAACTTTTTGCAATAGTTAATGTCACCACTCGCAGAGCCTAAGTTTTTTAAAAGAAGTTCCTTATTTTTTATGTCTTTAGAGTTATGGATACCTTCAATAAGATTTCGAATGACGATTTCTTGCGTCACTGGAGCAAACGCGTCATTTCGCAGTTTATTTAAAATTGCTGTGCATGACGACACAATACTGCGATACTCAGCCGGGAATTTAGTTTCCTTTACCGATTTAAAGGTTTCCTAAGTAACGCTGTTTATACTAAAATTCTTTTGCAGATGTTCTCGAATGTATTCAACTTTTAAGCTACAATGGTCTACGCTTAATGGAGTTTCGATCCCCAGAAATTTCTCTTTTAATCGTTGAATAAACGCTTTTAGATTCGTTAAACACCTGTTCATCGTACTGTTCTGTACTTTCATTCCATTTTAAAATGGTAAATCGCACTCTTGATAAAAAATTCTATAAAATGATTTGCGTTATTTTGTTCAAATTTTAAAAAAGCAAATTTATTGTTTATTTACAACGATGGAAAAATATGCAGGCTTTATCAAAAAAGCAAACAGGTTTCATTTAGCTGTGTTTAATCGTACGTTTAAACATTTTGTCGATTGTACGTTGGAATTTTTGTTTTGTATTATTATCTTATATGTTGAAAATTCAATACTTTACTACCTTTTCTCTAATTAGAAAAAGGGCAGTAAAATAATAAAAAAAATAGATTAGACTAATCTTTAGCCAACCGCAATAATGCGAGCTAAAAAAAATGACCAAGACGTGGCAATGCCACCTAATAAGTAGTGAGCTACTCCAACAGCACGGCCTTGAGTAATACTCAGCGCACGAGGTTGAATTGATGGAGCCACTTTTACTTTGTTATGTGCCCAAAGAATAGATTCAATAAGTTCTTGCCAGTAGCCACGGCCAGAGAATAAGAACATTAATGAGAATGCCCAAACGAAGTGAGCACCTAAGAACATAAGACCGTAAGCACTTAATGCAGAACCATAACT
>Ga0049081_10000519_pt1 | contig 14804 bp, 10 predicted proteins | sample GreLakmeER78MSRF_FD_66717 | JGI IMG/M metagenome (GOLD analysis project Ga0049081, IMG submission 66717) | Freshwater lentic microbial communities from great Laurentian Lakes, MI, USA - Great Lakes metaG ER78MSRF | ecosystem: Environmental > Aquatic > Freshwater > Lake | place: Great Lakes...
CCAGACTCGCGCATCAATAAACTCAAAATAAGCTGGCAACGGCACGGAAACCACTTCAGTCGTCAGGTTCCGCTCGTAACTCCCGCTACGATACGCCTTACGGCCTTCATTGCGCTCGTGCCGCTTGGCTGAACATAAATCCTCCGCTTCTGCTTGCAATAGCCCGTTGAGTGCTTCCTCAACGGTCCCGCGCACAAAGCCGGATAACCCGTCTTTGAGTTGATTGAAATCCAGCTTGATGACTTCTGGATTGATCCCTGTAGCTGTTGCTTTATCTTTCTTCTGTTCTTGGTTGGTCTGGTTGTTCATTTGTTTTTTTGACCAAACCATCTTGGCCATCTAGACCGCCAAGGACACTCCTTTTTCAGAGTCTCCTCTCACCAATTTGCGAAACTTTCGGGACGTTATCTATTTTAAATGGGTTGGCATGGTCAACGCTGTTGGTTGGCGCGCGGGTTCATTTTTAACAACGTTTAAGGTAACGCCCAGCCCTTATGAAATTATAAGGTTACAAAGAACCACCGAGTTCTAATGAAATCTCCTGAGAAATTCCTTTCCATGCTTATAAATACTTTGTTTATTTTTATAAAAAAATAAACAAAACTTCCAAAAAATTATAGCTATTACAAAAGGTAAAATATTTCTAATGAAAAACCAAAGAGGAACACCAACTTCGTATGTATTTACGACATAGTCTCTAGTAATACTAAAAACTAGAAATGATGAAATTAGTTTAAAGAAATCAAATAATTCTTCGGAGTATTTAATTTTAAAAAAACAAAATAAAATCATTAATGAAAATGAAATTAAGAAAAACAATATTTGATAATTCATATTATATTGAAATATAGTTATTATTTACATATACATCTCAACTTTGAGAGAGTCCTCTCAAGACTGCAATCAACATACTTTACTCGGCAGCTAATTTTTTTGTTCGTTGTATGAAATTTAATACTATCTATTCCAATTCCATAAATAGCTTCAATTAGCATTTTAGCAGGATCACTAGATCTATCAACAGCTATACGGCAAGCAGCCCCCAGTGCCCCTGACGGACATTTTGCTTTTTCGGCTGCGACAACGAGTTCGTGAGCTCGCATTGCGTCTGTATAAATTTTCTCGTTAACAGCCGTTGCGTTGTTGTAATAATTATCAACGGCAATTAAACAGTCATCTAATAATTTTTCACAATCCGAACAAGGTGGTACATAAGCTAATCCTAACAAATCCCACCGATTCACCCCATCATTCCGAACAAAGGCATATAGATTCACCCCACCCAGCTCTTGTATCGGATCTCTAGATGGCCATCTGCCTGTGGCAGGATCGTAGAAACGGTAACCGTAATAATACAAGCCAGTCGCCGCATCCAGCGGTTTGGTGCTGAAGCGATGGGCGAAGTCGTTGGCTTTTGAACCTGTTGCTACTGTCGTTTTCCCGAACGGGTCATATTCGTAGTGGGCTACGGTTGCGCCCGTAGCATCGAGATACTCGCTGACATTACCGTTTCCGTCGTAGGTCGGGTAGTGAGTGCCTGAACTGTCGGTCACGGCAAGCAATCCACCGACTCCGCCTGCACCTTGCATGGAGCCTGATAGATCGATTCCCCATGTGAATGAAGAGTGAATAGTGAAGAGTGAATTTTGAACGGTGTATTTTGCGATTGGGTTCCAGCCGTCGTAGATATAGATGATGGTTGAGAGTTGATTGTTGATGGTGGAAGATTCTGCTATGCGGCGGGATTGGGAATCATACACGTAGCTTACGGTTGCGCCGCTGTTGACTTGGGCTTCGATGAGGCGGTTTTCTCCGTCCCAGACTAGGGTGCTGCTCGCGTTGACGTTTGCGGGGAGTGGTCCGCTGGTCATGTTGCCGTCGTTGTCGTGGACTGGGTTGAGTGAGCCGATGGCGGTGTATTGGTTGAGGGCGTTTGCGGTGTAGGATGTTTGGCTGGGCGGATTCAATCCGCCGCCACTTTGCCGGTTACCGATGCCGTCGTATTGGTAGGCGCGATCTTGGGTGTTTTCGCTGCTGTCTGCGCTGGTTAGCTGGCCCAGGGAATCGTAGCCCCATGCGATGTTTCGCGTGGCGGCGAATGCGATGCCGTCTGTGTTGACGGCGGTACGCTGTCCCAAATTATTCACGGTGTAGAAGTAAGAAGAGACGATGGTGTTGTCGAGTTTTCTCTGAACTTTGGAGGCTAAAACATCGCGGTTTTCCTCGTAAACGTTCGTGACGGTGTGGGCGGGGCCGCTTACGTTAGCAAGGAGGTTGCTGTTTGCTGTGTAGGTGTAATTGAATTCTTGGGGGACAGGAATGTCCCCCCTCCTTATTGTGCTCAGGCGGCCTTCGGTCGCGGAGTAGTTGTATTCGACTCTGTTTTCGATTGCCGACGAGGGCGTCGGCGTTCCTAAGGTCCAGCCGGTGTCGCGGCCGAGCGTGTCTTGTGAGCGGTCGATAACTCGGGTGAAGGTGGGTTGGTTTGGGAGGTTGTAGGTGATGGTTTCGGTGTCGATTTGTAAATTATCTGTGTTGTAAGAGTAAGAGGAAGAAGTGATCAGCGTGGAATCAGAGGTCTTGCGACCCAAACGATCGTAAGACATCGCGATATCAGACGTTGAGTCGGAGTAATCCGTTAGAAGCAACTGACCGAAGTTATCATACGAGTATGTGGTGGAAATTCCTCTTGCCCAGGTGCGGGTGGCTAGGCGGTTGGCGGAATCATAGGTATAGGTTGCGCCCTTGTTTTCGGCGTCGCGTTTGGAGATGAGGAGGCCGCTGGCGGGATCGTAGTTCCATGTGGTTTTGGCGGAACCTGCGGGGATGGAGGCGGGCATGGAGTCTGGGTTCAACGTTGGTGAAACTTGCCATGTGTGAAGCGCTGTCATTTCTCCCAGGGAATTATACTCGCGCCATGTGGTGTTGGTCTGGCTGCCCCAGCTTGCGATGGATTCACCGCGCTGGTTGTAAGCCTGGTAATTCACGCTGCCATCCGGGAGCTGGGTGGAGCGGATTTTTCCTGCGCCAAGGCTGCCTTGCGGGTAATAGCTGAAATGTGTGGTGTTTCCGGCGGGGTCGGTCTGGGAGGCAACTTGGTTTTTTCCGCTGACATAAGTGATCGTGGTCGCTTGGGTGTGGCGGGAGTTTTTCTGGCTTAACTGGCGGCCGAGGGAATCGTAGGTGGAAGTGGAAGAGGTGATCAGTGCCGAGTTAGCAGTGATCAGTGAAGAAGAGGCGACTCTCCCTGCCTGGGAGATTTGGATTTGTTTGGTGCCGATTGGGGAGACGGTGGTGGCTGTGCGGGTGGCTCCTGTTAGAGTGGTGAAGGAGGTGGTGAGGTTTCCTGAGAGATCGATGCTTTCGCTGCGGGAAATTTCCGGGGCGGTGAAGCCTGCGAGCTTTTGCCTCGTGGTTCCCACGGGTTTCCGCGTGGCGGAGTTGGCATTCGGGTAAGTGTAGCTGCGGGTGATTTGCCAGATGCCGGAGGAGTCCTGCTCAAAGGAATGCTCGACATCAGAAATGCGGTCTGTGGCGGAGGCTGGGGTGAGCATGCTATCGTCTGCGGAGTTGCCGCTGCGGTTAAGTTGGCCGATGCTGTTGTATCCGCTGACTTCCGTGGCCTGGCCAGTGCGCGAAATGCTGATGGGCGAGGTGCGTTGTTCATTTCCGGTGGCATACGCGTAGCTCGAAACGGAATTTCCGCTGCCGCCAAATCTCGGCTGGGTCATTTCGATGACGCGGCCTGCTGCGTCTGTTAGAGTCCTTTGGAAACGTGGGCCGTTATCGGTTCCTGAGAAAACGGTGGTGAGAGTTCCGCCGCCTTGGCCGGTGTATGGCTGGTAGTGATAAAAACGCGGGACAACGGCGGAGCCGGTCACGCTGAGGGTGCGACCCTCGGAATCCATGCTGGTGATGATCGTCCCGCCGTCTGGCCGGGTGACGGTGGTTTTCAAATCATCTGTGCTGTAGAGCGTGGTGGTGACGAGTCCATTCTCATCCGTGTGGGAAATGATGCGGCCTTTTTCATCGAAGACTTCCGTTTCTGTTAGGGAAAGGCTGCCAGCGGTGATGGTGGTGATGCGTGTGCTCCAATCGGGCTCTTGCTTTTGATTGATCGTGAACTGCCCCGTGTAGGTGGTGAGGATTTCTGGCTGGGCGGCGAGGTCTCCGTTTGCCGGAACTGCCAAGCGACGGACGCTTTTCAGGTGCTCGGTGTTTGAATAATAGGTGTAACGGGTCTCGATTCCTTCCTCATCGATCTTACGGGTAAGGCGTGAGCTATCCCATTCTTGGACGAGCAGCGTGCGAGTTATATTAGAAAGCAAATCCTTGCGATCGCGCCGGGTAAGGTTCCCGTAAACATCGTAGGAATTGAAAAGAGTTTCGTAATCTGACCATGCGCTGCCTAACCACACGGCGCGGGTGATTTCCGTGGTGAACCCGCGGACATTGCGTTTTTCCGTGGTGCGGGTGGAGTGGCCAGCGACAGGATTTTCCGTGCGATCCAGCCTAGAAAACGTGGTGGTTTGGAGGCCGTTGTTAGGAAGCAGCGCGTATTCGTATTTCGTGAGTGATCCGGAATCGTCCAACAAACGCTGGATGCGGCCTTTGTGAACGCCGCTGCCATACCATGCCGTTTCGGAAAAGCGGTTTGCGGGATCTCCGTAAGCCGCGTTGATGTTAGAGGAAGTTTCCTTGCGCTCGATGTAAGAGCCGTTTGCTGAGAAAGCAGAGAAATACTCAACGCCCACAACGACATTGCCTTCTTTGACTTCGGTTTTCCTAGGGCGGAAATCGGCAGGAGTCATGATCTCCGTTTGGGAAAGCGGGGTGTAGTTGTATTCTTCGATTTTGGTGGATGGGCTATCGCCGCCGGATGCTAGATTTCTAGAGCGATTGGTGGTTCGCTGGGTCATGCGGCCATCGGGTTTGTAATTGTAACCGTAAGATCCGCCTTTGGTGGTTCCTTGTTCTTTCGGACGAGCTACGCCTTCGCTGTCCCATGATGGAGTCTCGTAAGTGAAGGTTTGGTTGTGAACTTTACCTGTGAAGAATTTCTCTTTGATAGAAACAGGACGGTATCCGATGTTGATCGCCTCAAATGAATAATGGGAAGCGGCGGGAAAAACAGATAGACCAGCTGGGGTTTTGGTGAGTGTGGCGGTGCGGATTTCATCGCGGTAGCTTGGGCCAAATTCAAAACGAGATTTACGTTTGAGATCGCGCGTAAATTCGAAATCACCAGAGACAATGGTTTGTGTCCAATTTTCGGAACCAATCTGCGGATCGCCGCCAACAGGAGCTGGTGCGGGCAGAGTGATTTGGTATTCATGCTTGGTGACAGTGACTTTGCTACCGCTGGTATGAGTGATGAAAAGCTGATTGGTGGTGTTAGCAGGAGCTTCGATTTTCAGAGAGAAAACAGGAGCAGAAAGGACGGTGTAGAGACCGCTTTGTTTCGGACCAACCTGCTCAGCTTTGTATTCGCGGATTTCGTAAGAACGTGCGGAAAGAGAAACGACATCGATCAAACCAGCGAGCGTTTTCACTTGGCGAATGCCGCCCGTGCCGTAACCGGTATTCACACGTAGTGTGCCCGCTGTATCCATGCGAATCACTTCAACGCCAGGCATAGGGAAAGTATATTCACGGCCTTCTTCAGTGGTGAACTTTTTAAGCATGCCGCCTGCGACTGGGTAATCGACAAAACCATTTGTGCCACGGTAATGACGTATGCTTGCAGCTGAGGCGAAATTGGAAACATTGCCATTGGCATCCACAAAGTTGACTCGAGCTTGGCTGTAAGCGCTGCCGCCAGTAGGGAAGCCGACAGCGGTGGAAGTTTTATCGATAGAAAACGGCATGATCTCACCACCCGCATGAGCAATTTTGAAATTCAGGTTATTACCATTGGTCGTGACATTTGTTACTGACATCTGAGGAATACCAAAGAAATCAAGAAACTTGGAAGAAGCCAAATTGCTATCCGTGGCATCAATAAAAAGCTGAAGCTTACCCGAAAGCAAATGAGGTTCGTTTGGAGCGATAGGAATAAAAACATGCTCCATGATACATGTAGAAGGAAGAGGGCAAGTTTGATTCGAGCTTGGATCACAGCTGCCACCACCGCACGAGGTGGCTGATGAATTTGGAGATGTTGGCGCATTTGGAGTTGGCGCAGGTGGCTTGCCGCCACCCGGACCGGGAGGAGTGGGATGATTCGTTGCATTGGAAATCCCCAGAAGTGCGAGTGCGACAGCAAGCTGAAGGGAAAATAGCGTTGCGAGTGATAATGAGCGGAGTGTTAGCATATCGGTTGGAGGTAAAAATTAAGGATTCGTGAGGTTTAAGGATTGGAGGGCAGCGGATGCTGCGTATTGGAAAGTGGGATCGGATTTAAAGGATTGGAGAAACGCGGCGTCTTCAGAACTGCCGATCAAGCCGATGGCGGCGATGGAGCTGAGACGAAGGTCTGGAGAAAGCTCGGAATTCCGTGCATATTCGAGGCAGTGCTCGCGTAATTCAGGAGCGTGGAGGCGAGCGGCCGCTTGGATGGCAGTGGCGCGATTGATGTTAGAAAAATTCGGGTTTACCAAAATCTTCATCGCGCTTTGGGTGAGAGCCGCGCGGTGGTTTTCAGTGGATACCGGGCCGCTCAGGACGGCATCTGTTAGGGCGTTCATGACCGTGCCGGGGAGCGTGAGATTGGCGTTTTCCTGATTTGCCGCCTCGCTCAACAAGGTTTCAAACGAAGCGGAGATTTGGGCTTTTTCTGGAACAGTAACCTGCGGTTGAGTTCCGGAAATCCACAGTGCAAGATGCTGGCAAGCGTAGTCCCGGATGATAGGATCGGCTTTTTGTGAAGCGATGAGCGCTCCGAGATGCTGCGAGTAAAGATCTGGCGCCATGTTGCGCTTGCGGAAAATTTCCATGATCTCGTTGCAAACGAGATACCAGCTTTCGATGTTTTGCCCATTGGGATTTTCCAAATACTCGAACAACAACGCCAGAGATCTGCTGTCCAGATCACCCGGTAAATCGCGCACGGCAGCAATCCGTTCTTCTTCGTGCAACCCGCTATCGACGATTCTTCTGATTTCTGGCGGAATCTTTTGTTTTATAGAAGGAAGCGCAGCGTGAGGCTTATTCTCAAGTGGTACGCTGCTTGTTTTCTTTTCAGAATTTTCACCCGACCACAGCAGCCAGCAAGATCCGCCAAGAAGACTTAGCGCAAGCGAGAAACTGACAACACGTGTGTTCATGATGAGAGGAAAGGCGATTTCAGAAAAAATTAACGGCGACCGAGAGAGCGGTTCTTCGCATCGAAAACTTCCGTGTAGTGGCAGTAGCCGCCTGACATGTTAGGCGGATAGCGGAAGTCCAGATAAGCCACACCGTTGATGAAACTTTCAGCCGTAAGCGTTTTCGTGGTCGTGCCGTCCATGAAGGTGACACCTGCACGGAAAATAGTGATCACGACACGACCGCCTGCTGGTAAATCTGTGACTAAAATCGGTGTCCGCAGGATGCGATAACCATCTACCGTGGAGCCGACATATACGGCTGCATCATGACGTAGCGCATCAGAAAAGCCTACAGTGGTGACATTTCCGAAAGCGACAACCGCATTGCTACCCGGAAGACGGGCGGCGACCTTGTGGACACCTGAACGCAGCGCGCGATAAGCGACTGACTGGCCACTGCCTTGCACTTGGCTGGCTTCGACTTTCAACGAAGGTTCAGCGGTGATGAGAAGGCTTGGCGCGATTTGCGAGTAGATTCTGCGCGTAACGGTATCGGCATAGAAAAGCTGAGTATCTCCAAAGTTCGCCGACATCACGGTAATGGTGGCGGCAGCTTTTGGAATGCCATTATGAGATACAGTGACGGGATAAACACCTGCTTGGCTGAAGGTGCGGACCGCGTAAGAATTCGCAGTGATCGCATGTGTTTGGCCAGCGACTTGGATGCTGACGGCTGCGCTGTCCGGAAGGGAAAGCCATGCGCCTATCTTCACGCTGTCTCCTGCACGGATGGTAAGCGGAGTACCGCCAAGTGCATTCCAACGCACCCATGAAACGCTCTGGCTGTGATTGCGATCTTCAAAATTCAAAGCGACCGCCGTGGCATTTTCCGGCTGAAGCGGAACATTGGCGTACCAATGAAGATCTCCCAAACCACGCTGGACCTGCAAGGACTGACCTGCGGCGGTGGCTTGCAATCCATTGAGATATCGGACGCTGCCTTCGATAAATGCAGGAGAAACGACAGATTCATTCGCGAATGGGACGACGTTGTTAGCATCAGCGAGAAGCGCATCGACCCAATCTGGGCGGCCATTCGCATCGCCATCAAATCCGCCTGCGCCCAGAACTTTCAGCCCCAAGATCTGCAAGCTACGACGCCCGATTTCATTGCGAATATCGATTTCAAAGCGATGCGTGCCTGCGGTCAAATACGGGGTGAGAATTTTGAGATTGGAGGGTTTCCCATGTAAAAAATGCATGGCTTGTGGAGCGAGAGACTTGCCATTGATTTTCATCCCGAGATCGATTTCTTCTGCATTACGGACCGTGCCGCGAAGGCGAGCAGCGAGATCGACGATCCACCAGCCATCTGAAGGAACGCTAAAGTTCCATTCGATTTTACCCCGGAAGGAATCACCCAAAAGACCGCCATCGAGCATCTGCCAATTTGCGCTTGTCGCAGCCACATTGTAAGTGGTGAGAGCCGGGCTGGAAACGAGATCGCCAGAGATGGCGTTGCTCTGTGTGGGAGAGGTTTTGTAGTATTTCACCTCATCCAAGTCTGAAGCCCCATCGCCGTCGCTGTCAGTATTGGCGGGATTTGTGCCAAGCACATATTCCTCTCGGTTGTTCAGGCTGTCGCCATCAAAATCGCCGAACTCGCCTTGTTTCTGAAGATCAGTTCCGCCTGCATCGGTGATGCTCAAGCCGTGTTGCAGCTCCCATGCATCCGGCAAGCAATCGTCATCCGCATCCTCAGGAGAAACGAAATAAGAATTGAGATAAGAGTTCGGGATAGGAGCACGTGCGCCGCCACGTTTTGCCCATGCGATGCTGACGTGATTGTAAGAGGAATGTCCGAACTGATAATCCGCCTCAAGGTAATAGGATTGGCCAGCTTCTAACCAAACCTCGCGGCTCATTTGCTGAGAAAAAGTATCCCACAAAAACGGTGAGGACGGGCTGATACCGTGGCCTGTGCCGAGTTCCGGGCTCATGGCGCAGAGTTTTTCTTTGTGGTATTTATTTCCGCCCACGGTGGACAACCAAAGCTCGGATGCTTCTCCTGATGCGATCCAGAAGCGGTAATAATTGCTTTCTGGCGGAGTGATGGTTCCGCGCACGCGGCCAGCACTGTAAGTGTTCGGTGTAATAACGATACTTTGATCGTGGTAGGCTACCTGATCTGCGGCTTGAAAATAACGAGTAGATTGGCGCGTTTGTAACAAAGAATAATAAGGCAAGTTCAACCATGAGTGACGCATCAAGAAGCCGCTGACACCTTGTGCGACGAATGGATTCGTGCCGTCCACGGATTCGGTTAAATTATTACGTCCGTCGAGATCTGGGTCAGCAAATGCAGCATTCGCACCGGTTTCATAACCGGGACTCAGGCCAAATTGTTGCTCCCATGCATCTGGAAAATTGTCATCGTCTGCGTCGCTTGTGCCAGCGGCGGTGTAAGCATTTAAAACCGAAGCGGGCAATACTTGGCGCAAGCCGCGCTCAGAATCTGCGCTATCAACTCGGCCGAAAGCGCAGATTTCCGCAAGATGCAGGTAACCATTTCCTTGACGATTTAACCCGAGAAACTCGATCTTGATGGTTTTCGTGAGAATCGGATTCACCAAATCCATGCGATGCATGTTACGCGCGTTACCGCTGGTGGTGTAAAAATCCTGGCTGAATGCCACGGCATTTGAAGCATCTAGTAAGCTGACGCGGAAATTTGACAAGCGTTCTTGCCCGCCGTTTTGACGGTTCACCAGCTCGATCACATCCAACAAACGCTCAGTTCCGAGATCCACGGTAACGAATGAGTTCGAAAGATTCTGGGTATGATTGAAGGTCGAAATATTGCCATCGATTAGTGATGAAGCTTTGTAAGAAGAATCATACGCGCTCGATTGTACGGCGCTCACGCCCGGCTGACGGCTCCAGTTTTTATAAACGGTATCACGTCCGTATGCTTGGACTTCTGCGAAGTGGAGCACAAAGGTATTTTCTCGGTTTAAGCCCAGTGAGCGAATCCGCAAACGCTGCGCGGCAACTTCTCTGTCCAGAACCCAGCTTTCCGTCGCCGCCATGGCTCCAGTGGTTTGGTAAAAGTTTTTGGAAGCAACCACTTCGCCATTGCTTCCTAATAGTTCAGCGCAGAAATTCGAGGCTCTGTTTTGGCCGCTGTCTTGGCGGTTGACGAATTCTACTCGGCTGATGTGGCGGGAATCGCGAAAATCCACTGCCCACCATCCGTTCATGTCGCCTGTTGTAGAGAAAAAGCTGCTAGAATTTCCATCAATGCCATTTGACGCAATGCCGTTGGCACCGGTGTTTGTTGATGAGGAAGCAATTGCACCGTTCTGAGATGATGCCCAATTTTGCTCAGGAGCTGAGACATCGACTTTCTGCACTGCCCATGAAATCGCCAGGCTATCGCTTTGTGTGGCTTCTTTATGTAGAGCTTCAATGAAACAAGGCACCCCTGCTTTCAAGAAAACGGGTGACGAACGCTGGCCGCTTTGCCAATCAAACTCATTCAACCCAGTCAACGAGCTGTTAGCAGCGATTTTTTTCGCATGATATTTAAGCCCTGAAGGCGAAACTGAAAGCTGAACCTGATCGTCTCCCGCTACCCAGAAAGTGTATAACCCTGTGGCGGGTGCCGTGACGTAACCGCGAAGGCGAGTGCCGTAGTTATCACCAAGAGATTGGTAGGAAGCATCTGATAAGCTGGTGCTGGAAGGCGCGATGTAAAACTGCGGCGCGGAAGTGAGCTGAATCAGTCCTGCTCCTTGGATATTGTTCCAGCGCTGAAGCTCCAATTTGCCCGATGTGCCGAGCGGCACGGTTTGCTGGGCAGATGCGTTTGCCTGAAGGAAAACTCCAAGCATAGCGGCGGCGACGATTTTAGAATGGTTAGAAGAGATTTTCATAACGAGTAAGGATCAAAAAACAATGAATCTGAAAGCTTGTAAGAGAAAGCAGGCGGGAACAACGCAGGATCTTTTTCCGCTTCCATCGCTTTCGTATCTGTGGAAATACTGCGCGCTTTTTCTTGGTAACGACGTCAAAGGGTCCAACACGTCGTTTAAGCGACATGGTTCAACTAGCGGCACAAGTGCACGCAATTTCGGGAGGGAAATCACGCTGGTTGTCTATTCTAACGACGAATCGACGGACAAGATAAAAAAGGTATTTTTGTGCAAATAAATTGTCACAATGAAAAATCACCAATGAATATATAGCTTATGGCTATAATTGAATTCGATTTAAATATCTAACCTAACTTAAAATATAGAGATGAGATTCAGTGAATGTTTGGAAGCAAACAATCAAGCCACCACAAATCCAGCGGCTTGCTCTGGGGTGAGCTCGATGTATTGCCATGGGAGGCCGTTGGTGTTGAGGTCGGCCATGAAGGTGTCGGGATCGTGTTGTTCCATGTTCCAGACACCGGGTTTGTTCCAGCCGCCTTCTAACATTTGTTTCGCACCTATCATCGCTGGGACGCCGGTGGTGTAGGAAATGGCTTGGGAGCCGACTTCTGCGAAGCAGGCCTCGTGATCACAGATGTTATAAACGTAGATCGCTTTCGGTTTGCCGTCTTTGATTCCGGTGATGACGTTGCCGATGCAGGTTTTGCCTTTGGTGGTTTCACCGAGGTCGCCGGGGTTTGGGAGAACGGCTTTGAGGAACTGCAACGGAACGATTTTCTGACCTTGGTATTCGACTTCATCAATGCGGGTCATGCCGACGTTTTGAAGGACTTCCAAATGTTTGAGGTAGTTCTGTGAAAACGACATCCAGAACTGCGCGCGCTTGATCGTTGGGATGTGTTTGACGAGAGATTCGAGCTCCTCGTGATACATGCGATAAATTTCATAGGTGCCAACTTGCTGCGGGCAAGTGAACGGCTGGTGTTTCGACATCGGTGCGGTCTCTATAAAAGTTCCGTTTTCCCAGTGACGGCATTCCGCAGTGACTTCGCGGATGTTGATTTCCGGATTAAAATTCGTAGCGAACGCGCGGCCGTGATCGCCGCCGTTAACGTCGATGATATCGAGCGTGTGGATTTCATCGAAATGATGTTTCAGCGCCCATGCGGTGAAGACATTGGTCACGCCCGGATCGAAGCCGGAGCCGAGCAAGGCGGAGAGTCCGGCTTTTTCAAATTTTTCCTGATACGCCCATTGCCAGGAGTATTCGAACTTCGCGACGTCGAGCGGCTCGTAGTTCGCGGTGTCGAGGTAATCGATGCCGGCTTTCAAACACGCATCCATCAGGTTGAGATCTTGGTAGGGCAGAGCGACGTTGATGAGCAGGACCGCGCCGGTTTTTTTGATGAGCGCGGCGGTTTCATCGGAGTTGTCGGCATCGACTTTCGCGGTGGCGATGGTTTTGCCGGTGCGTTGTTTGACGGAAGCGGCGATCGCATCGCATTTCGAAAGGGTGCGGGACGCGAGGGTGATTTCGCCGAATGTTTCGGGAAGCATCGCGCATTTGTGAGCAACCACGCTGCCGACTCCGCCGGCGCCGATGATGAGGATATTTTTCATTTCAATAATGGGTAAAGTTTTGAATCAGAACGATGGGGCGTATCGAGAGCCACTGGGGGCGAATTGGCAAGTATTTCGAGGTGGCGATTTAGGCGGGATTCTTGTGCCACAAGGAGGGGCTGCATTCTGCTGCCCACTTTCTTAAACCGGCGGCAGGATGCCGCCGCTCCTTGTAATCAGCTCGGCATGAGATCGATGCCGAATTTCCTCAGGATAATCACAGTGAGCCAGAAAAAGATCGTGGTGAGGACGCAGTTGACCGCGAGCGCGCCCCAAAACGACCAACCATGGCGCAGCATCCATGGAAGAATGAGGAACATCGGGAGGGTCGGCAGGACAAACCAGAACGTTCCCTCGGCGTGGCCAGCGATTTTTGAGGTCGATTGCCCGCCCTGCCACATCCAGATCATGGCTAACAAAGAGGTAAGCGGCAGCGCGATGAGTAAAGCTGAGAGCTTGTCGCTGAAAAGCTGCACTTTGTTCACCATCAAGATAATGACCGCGGTCAGCAGGACTTTGACGATATCAAAGAGTTTGAAGGACAACATTTCGGACCAAGGTAGATTGGACATGGGCAAAAGCATCCGCCGCATTTCAGAAGCATCAATATAAAATGCGGGAAAGTTGACCGAGAGCCGCTTTTCGCTAAAGTTCCGCCATGAAAGCTGCAGAACTTGCCCAAAAAATCCTCGATGCCATGCTCGGTCACCTCGGAATTGTGGCGAAAATCGAAATCCAAGACACCGACGAAGGCCCGTGTTTGCAAATTTTCTCGTCAGAAAAAGACGCGATCATTGGGGATCACGGAGATCGCCTCGATGACATCCAATACCTCGTCAATCGCATCCTGCGCCGCCAGATGCCAGATGCCGAACGCGTGAAAGTGGATTGCGAACATTTCCGCACGATGCAGGAAGACCAGCTCAATCAGGAAATCCGCGATCTCATCGATTTAGTGAAAACCCAAGGGAAGCCCTACCGCGTCCGGCCGCTTAACGCTTACTACCGCCGCTTGGCTTACAACGTGATTGCAGCCGATGACGCCGTCTCCGCGACTTCACCTCCAGGCGACGACAGGCTGAAACGGATTTCGATTTCTCTTAAAACCAAGTAGTCATGAAAACTTTTTTCTTCGATTGCGGCCCACGCGATGCCACGACATCTCTAGGTTTATTCATCCTGAGAGTCGGCACTGGCCTGTTGATGTTTTTCGGTCATGGTCTTTCTAAGATTCAAGGATTCGCGGAAAAATCTAAAGGGTTCAAAGTCCCTGATTTTTTCCCTCTGAATTACATGTCGCCGCCCGTCAGTTTGAGCGCGACTATATTTGCAGAAGTTGCTTGCGCTGCTTTATTAGTTCTCGGTTTTGCAACTCGTCCTGCCGCCTTCGTTCTTGCATTTACGATGACGGTAGCGGCTTTCAATGTCCATGCGGCTGGCCCGTTATTCATGAGCGGCGGCGCTGGCGCGAAAGAACCCGCGATCCTGTTTCTTCTTCCCTGCCTCGCTCTTTTACTCAGCGGTGCAGGTTCTTTATCGATCGATGGCTTGATCCTCAAAGAGCGTCGGCGCAACTGGTAAAATTTCACCTTCAACATTTTGGAAACTCACCGACTAGTCATGCCCGGAGATTTGAACCATTACGGTTCATTGTTCGGCGGTCGCATGCTGGCATGGGTCGATGAAGCCGCATGGATCGCCGCTTCTGCCGAGTTTCCACACTGCCAACTCGTCACCATCGCGATGGATAAAGTCGAGTTCCGCCAAGGTGTCGGCGATGGCACGATCCTCAAAATCAATTGTTCGCTGGCGAGAAAAGGAAACACATCACTCACCTATCAAGTCGTGGTTACCGATGCGAAAAACTCCGCGGATATCCCCGTTTTCCAAACTCATGTCACCTTCGTTTCGGTGAACGACAACGGCGAGAAACGAGCCATCTGATTTCTCAAGATGCTTCACACGCTTGATATTGTCCTGCCGCTTGAGAGCTCTGAAC
>Ga0049081_10000523_pt1 | contig 14756 bp, 32 predicted proteins | sample GreLakmeER78MSRF_FD_66717 | JGI IMG/M metagenome (GOLD analysis project Ga0049081, IMG submission 66717) | Freshwater lentic microbial communities from great Laurentian Lakes, MI, USA - Great Lakes metaG ER78MSRF | ecosystem: Environmental > Aquatic > Freshwater > Lake | place: Great Lakes...
CAGTAACTAGCGGCTCCCGCTACCTATGGCCGTTGGGGGTGGGATAGTAAAGCTTGACAAGTGTGGCACCTATCGAGTAGAGTGAATGTATCGGGGAAAGCTCCGATACTACGGAAAGGGTAGACAACATGGGTCACATATTGACACAATCACAACTAGACACAATAGAAGAGATAGCTGGCCAACACGATTGGCAAGTGCGGGGATACAACGGGCGCGGGATGATGGGGTCGGCCTCCTGCCTAGCGGTTTACATTGACGCGGGCGAGCTTTTCGCGTTCGGTATGGAATTAGCCGCGGCAGATTCGGAACTAGCCTCAACACTGGCGGGCTTTCGGTGCCGCCTAGATTCGATGGGGAGAGATAGTGATGTGGCCTACTGGCCATCTATCACTGTCACTGGCACATCGTTAGACAACGACGATGAGGATGAGGACTAGGAATGTTCGACGTGATATGTAGGAATTGCGGCGAACCTTGGGAGAATGACACGCTCCACGAGGTAGCGGAAGAATTAGGGACAACATACGCGGCAATGGCTCGCGCGTTCTCGAATAAGGGTTGCGGCGCGTTCAGTGGTTCAAGCTATGAGGCCGCGCCATGTGCCGCCGATAGTAAGGCCGCGGCGCGGGGAATGTTGGCAGAATTACTAGGTGATGACATGGATGGATACGCGGCCATGCTCGATGACGCGGAATACATGCGCCTAATCTAAACGCGGCGCGGGGTGGAATGGCCACTATCGCGGGGTTCGATTCCCCGACCGCGTACTATGCCCACAACGGGCAGAACATAGAGAAAAGGAAAATACACTATGACGACAATATCCACCACCTACCCCGCGAGCGTGTCGGAGCTTTCCGATATCGTTGCGGCGTTCTACGATTCGCACGACGCGAACCCGCCCGCGCGTACCACCTATGACGCGGTAGCCCGCGCGTTAGGCGTTGCGGAATCATGCACGGGAGATTCCAACACGGCGGCCGAATCGGTAGCCCATACCCCTAAGTCGGGTCTATCGGTGGCGTTCTATTCCGTGAACCCGACCCACAGAACAGAGACCGACCAACCACTAGACGCCTACTACGTAGCCACGTGGAAAGGTGCCACCTACCGCGGCCATGTCGTACTGTCTCATCGGGGATATCACGCCGACACGCCGCACGGGTTCATATGTTGGGATAGGTCAAGCTATACGGCCGTTCTTCCTGATGGTTGCCGCAAGTTAGTCGCGGAATTAGTGACTAACGCGGTCATATCGTCGGGCGTAACACTGGCCGATATGGTTCAGGAATGGAATGCCGCCGCCACGTATTACGAAATTAGTTCACAAGTTCACGCCGCGAAAATGGCGCTCGATGGTGCCGCACGTATAGAGAATCGTGGCCGCTAATGGATAACGGGGTCAGATATCTCATTCACAGAATCGGAACGCCGCGCCTACAAGTACGCCGCGGCGGGATAGCTCCCGCGGGCGAATGGTGGAATAACGACGGCGGGTGGTATGACCGCCACAGTGCCGATATCTTTCCTAGTGACGCGCCCGACACCCTGAACCTACCTATCGACGGCGAATGGGTGGCCGTGTTCGTAGAGATTAGCGCGGGGTTCGTGTCGTGACGCGCCGATACTCTCCTAATCACCCCGCCGTTAAAAGCTCGCCGCATGTGATGACCCCGCAACAGTGGTCACGCCTATATAGGTGGCCGCTTGCCGCTATTGGTGGCGGGTTCGTTGCCGCGCTTGCGGCGTTATTCTTGCCGCCTATCGCGTTCTATGGGTATCCCGTCACGATTCTATGGTGCCTACCACCCGCGGCAGTAAGTCTATGGGGGTTCGCCCGTTGTCAGGCTATCTATGAGATTGAAAAGGAATACCCACAGTGAACCTACGCAAGCTAAGTGATGACGAACTAATCAGTATATGGAATCGTGGCACCCCCGTTGCCGCCGGAATCGGGGCGCGTGATGATACGTACGCGACACGTTGCGAACTAATACGCGGCGAGCTAGTGCGGCGGAATCTAATCTAACCCCGACAGGGTAGGCGGGATGGCCGCATAGCACGTTCGATTCGTGCTTACCCACAATGCCCGCCACAATGGTAGGCAGATAACCATAGAGAAAAGGAAACACTATGAAAATTACACTTACTACCGCGCAAGCGGTATCACTGGCGAAAGGTATCGCGCCCGCGATATCCACGGAACCAATGAAACATAACCTACATTCCATTCAGATAGAGACAACGGGCGACTATGCCACGTTCACTGCTACTGATGGATACCGCCTCCATAGAATCACTGTCCCACAGACAGACATTCACCCTATCCCTACGTTTCAAGTAGGCGGGGTCGAGCTAGTTGGCGCGTTACTTATCGCCGCTAAGGCCACGGGGAAAGGTATTAACACTGTCGAATTGTTATTCGAGAATGAAGAAAAGATAGTTGTCACTGGCACGGGCGTTACGTCGAACGTTCCTATTATGAACGTAGAGTTTCCCGCTTGCGCGTCGATACTTGACATGGGTGGCGAGACAGAATCGGGCGCGTGCTATGACACGGTATATCTAGCGGAAATGGTAACGGCCGCGGGTCATATCAGTGGCAAGGCTAAGAAGAACGCCTACGGGAATGAGCAGCTAGTCAAGATAGAGAACATTCACCCCAAGAAACCTATGCACGTTACCGCGCAAAGTGTTGCCACCGGAATGCAATTCCACGGGGTTCTGATGCCACGCCGCGCGAGCTAATCGCGTCACGCGGGGTCAGTGGTGGCCTTGTCACGTTCGATTCGTGACCCGCGTACCGCGCCTACGGGCGTGACTATTACCATTGAAAGGGTAACTACCAATGAAAACCAAGATACTAATAACTATCGAACACCCCGATGATAGGTCGGCCGATGGCCTTATCACTTATCATTTCAACCCGATGTTGAATGACATGAACCATGACTTAGGCGAGGGATACTCTGTCACGCTTGAACGCCTAACGGAAAAGTTGGGAGCTTACTAATGAATTATCAGGAGCTAAGGGACTACGCATTACAGTGTTCACTTGAACACCACCTATGCAATGTCGAAGAATTACTAGACGACGGGGAGACAGTGGGTACCATACTCACCCTTGTGGAAATTGCCTCACCATCGGTGGTCGTATGGGAAACGTACGAGTTTCACGAAACACCGTCACTTGTGGAGGCCATTGAAGATATGCGCGGCGTGAATCTTCACGAGTTCATGCACGTATTGAGTGAAGTGAATGGTGAAGAATGGGCAACAACGTTCAAGGGAGCAGAATAATGGGTTACTCATGCAGACAAGATGCAGACGTTACCTATCGGTCGTGGCTTGACATATGCAAAGAAACAACAGGAATGGGCAACGTGTACGCCATCGGCGGAACGGAATACATGCTCGAACTAGGCCGTGAGCAACGTGATGGTGCGATGACGGGGACAGTGTGCCGCATGGAGCGCGACGGGGAGCAGCTACTTGCCCACCCTTGCGGGTCATTCCGTATCGAGCCTGATGGCACTGTCAAGCGTTACCCTATTGGCCTGAAGAAACTACTCACCGGAGTTACAGCATGAACGTAATAGTCACAGCAGAAGTAACCTACGAACTAACCAACGTAGAAAACTTCGATGAAGTAATAAGCATATTTCAGACATGCGTAATGTCGGTAAGGAATATGGAGGGAGTATCCTATATCGGAACTAAGCAGCTATTCGCCACCGAGATGACAGATGAGGGAACCTTCATGGAATCGCCACAGATATGGGAAATGGAGGAAGTACAATGAGATACGTAATCAACACTACTGATGGCACCATTACTGATGCCGCTGACACGTTCATACTTGACACGAGTCTGATGGATAACACCACCTACGCCACGTTCCTAGAGATAGATGACGATGATGAGCTAATTGACATGGCCAAGAAACTTGGCGTACCCATTGCGGGAATCTTTGATTCGTTCCTAGAAAATACCGGAGCCACAGTATGAGCAATAAAACAACAAAGTGTTTTCATTGTGGCCGCACAATTACCGCGACCCCAACGGGATGGGCAGATATGCAGGCCACGGGCGACGACAAAATATGGAAATACACGTGTGACGAAAATGACACTTTTCCATCCGACCACGAAACAGAAGGAACAGAATGACCCACGTAATAAAGAAACTGTACGAGCTGACCATGTTCCGTGATGGTGACGCTATCGGTACGTTCATGTTCAGCACCACCCACGGTACCGATACGAGCGACCCAATAGCGTTCTGCGAACGATTCCTAATCGGCGTGGCCAGTGACCTAGCAGAACTATGTGAGATTACCCCCGCGGTACTGTACGAGAACGAGATACGTGAATCACACGTAGCGCATCTTGTGGCCACATGGCCGCCGTTGGTTTGACGTTATGCGGCCAGCTCCGGTACGGATGGCACGTAACTGTGCCGCTACGTTGCGACGTATCCGCAGACGACGCGGGAAAAGATACGTGATTATCCGCAACAACCCACGGTCACGGCAGTATTACTGTATGCAGATAGATGGGTACCGTTGGACTGTAACGCCGTCTAACGCCACTATATTCCGCGGCCGTGAGGCAGTTCATAATGAGATTGAATCCACGTGGATGCAGTACGAAAGTGACTACTCAATAGTGCCACTCTAGAATCTGTTATTCTCATATCCGTAGCCCCTATCTCCCGCTGACCCCTTCCGGCGGTTGAGATAGGGGTTACTTATGTTTTACGCCTAGTTTCCAATTCGGGTCGTACAACCACCGTTCGTGGGGGGTTAGCCCACCCCACAGGCCGTACCGCCAGCGTTCATCCTGTTCGCAACGCATAGCGAAGTCGAGACAGTCAGCTTTTACCGGACAGTGGCGGCAGATAGCCCGCCCATACAGATAATGGTCAGTCTTCTTATCTGTTGTTTCGTTAGGCGGAAAGAAATAATCTGTTGGCTTATCGAGACAGGCCGCTTGTTCGTGCCAGCTACTATTATTTCCTGCCACGTTTAGCCTTTGGTTTCGTTGGTTTCATACCGCGCTTGGCGGCAGTGGTTTTGTTTTGGTGGCATACACACGGGCAAGTGTCGTGAATCTCTTGCGTGTATTCCTTGATGGCGCGTTCCCCCGTTCCGCAGTGCGTACAGAACGGGTCGGCGCGGGTGAATTGCCAGAGTTCAGACTCCGTAGTCATTGCGCCATTGCGATGGTGAATGATTATCTTCGACCATTAGGCGATGCTCCGGAGCTGGATATAGGCGGATGATATGGATACATAGGTCGTCACCGTTCTCGTACATATCTTCTTCTTCGGCGGCCGACATTGGGGTGCCGTCGTGAATCTCACAGACTGGTGGGCCGCACCAATTTTGTTGTATTCCGAAGGCTACCCACTCGTCGAACGTTGGGCTAAAAGGGTTCTTCATCTGTGTATGTTGATGGTGCTGGCATTGCTTTGCCTACCGTACCAACGTGAGCCAGTGTCTTACCTGTTTGGTCTTTAACCCATGCGTTCCAACGGCATGACGCACCAACTTCATCAGCGATGAGCGAGGTGAACTTGCCTTGCGTACCGTCTTTTTTGGTGTACTCATCTGTTTCCATGCGGCCGGTGATGACTACGTTGTCGCCTTTGGTGAGGGTGTTCGCTACGTTCTCTGCGAGCTGACCAAAGACTTTGACTTCGAACCAGGTGGTTTTCTTTTTGTCGTCTTTGCCGGATGTTGTGGCTACGGAGAATTCAACTACAGCCATTTGACTGCCTGTGTATCGAAGGTCGGGTTCTTTACCGAGTTTTCCGTGGATGGTGATTGTGTTACTGGCCATTGTGTTCCCCTTCCGAGGGTTGTAGTGGTTTGGGTTGGTTCGCAGCCTTTAGACAACGGTGTTGTGGCGGGGTTGAGAGGGTTATGTAGGTGGTCACAGCTACTTTGCATCGTGGGCAGTGCCAGTGTTGTTTCAGTGAGATGCCCTTCATTGGATTCATAGTATAGACATTTTCAAGCGGTGTCAATAGGGTTACAGCCCGCACATGCCTTCACATTCTTGGTCAAATAAAGAGATAATTCCTTTTTCGTCGTTAGTTCTAAGGTCTGCATTTCTTAACTCAACACGTGTCGAATGTAGGAAAGGTGTTCCTCTGTATCTTTCAACCAAATGAGGCAATGTCCGTAGAGCTTCATCAAATTCAACCGCGTCGGCCCATTCTTCAGGCATTGCTTTTAATGCCCGCCATTCGTCAGCGTTCTTGAATGGGCAACCAATACAGGCTGACCGTGGGGGTAGGGCATATCCTTTGTCAGCGCACCAGTCAAGACAATCTTGGCGGCTGATACGCCCATCAACCAGTGGGTAGTCGTGTTGTATCCAGGAGAACTGTGGGTCTTTGACTCGTTGTACTTCATCCCATGAGATACCGATAACGGTGGTGATGAGGTGTTCTTTGCTGCGTTGACCTGATTTAAGACCGGCTAGTTCACGTTGTTTCTTCATCAGTGGACCGAGTTTGTATTCGGCGGTGCATTGTCTGCGTACCATTCCTTTTTTACCGTCTTCGCCAATCATATGAAGGGGCATGGATGCGTAGCGTTTTCCATCGGTAAGGAAATCTTGACGGATGTTTCCTTTGCTGACCATATGGAAAGGCATGTTCGCTTTTTCCATTAAGACTTTAAGGTTTTCGAGATGTTCGTAAACCTTTTGTGGTTCCCATCCTGTGTCAGCAAATATCACATGGTCGGCACGTGGTATCTCATCATGGAGCATCATTAGTAGGAGGGTTGTGGATTGCACTCCAGCCCCAAGGGATAAAACACGTAACGGTTCAGTCATTATCTTTTCTTTCATAGACGTATTCCAATATGCGGCTAACAAGTACAGCCCAAATAGGAATAGCTAACAGGGTTAATAGTATCCTCATTAGCAGTATCTTTTCCACCGTTTAACTTTCGGGTGGGTTGAGCGACAGATGAATTGTTGTAGGTTCATACAGTTTTGGGACTTGATTACAGCCCACCCGTACGGGCCAACTGGCCATACGTACTCACCATCGGGTTCGGTGTGTCCGAGCCAGGCGATGCGGTCTACAATCCGTGCTTGTTCTAACGGGGTGTAGCGGTCTGCATTGGAGCTGTTACTGAACCGCATCCATGTGCCTTTCGCTATTCCGTAGCCGGAGGTGTAGTTACGGGTGCTGGTATGCCAACGTGAATCTGTTTCGCATTGGGCAAGCCTCTTGTAAAACCGCCACGGCATGATGAGTTCATCTCCGTAGCTTTTGGCTTGGGTTGTTGTTGGTATTGCAAGTGTCGCCACTATCGCAATGATGGGTATGATTTTTCGCATGGTGCCTCCTTGTTGGTTGGCTGCGTTCCCGTTTCTCTACGCAAACGAAGTCTATCAGTCAGTCGTATAACTCTGATGTTTGTAGGTCTTGTACGTGATGGGGAAACAAGAGAAATCCTCTTGCGGGGTTGTCTGATTGTGGGGCGAAGTCTCTTTTTTCGAGGCGGTCGTAGTTGTGGCGTAGATAGTTCTTCAAGCGTTGAACAGATACAAGTACGTATGAATCCGGAGCGAACCGATATGCCCACCATTGTGCGGTGGTCACGTTGATTCCAGAGTCCTTCCATACGCCTTGTGCGGGCTTCTGCTGTGTCTCCACAGCCATTCTGCCGTTACGGTACCTGTCTGCTTTTACTTCCACTGTGCCTGCGTTTAACGCATGAAAGAAATCAATAAGATTCTGCTCTCCTTCATGGCCGTAGGCAAGGTCAGTTTTGAAATCGAACTTAGGGTTGTACCCTGTTATCTCCATACCATCATTCATCTTTGTTGGCTCTTTCAAGTTCGGCGGTGAGGCGTTCAATTTCGAGGCAAGCCATCAATGAAAAATCGGGTAAATATTCAAGGTCGGTCTTGTCTGTTGACATTTTGCGGATGATTGCTATTAACTCACGGTTATGCACGGGCCAGCTCCCTTGATAGGCGTTCAACTTCGGTTGATAGTTCAAGCACTTTAAGTTTCAACTGGTCACGCTCGGCTTGTACCTTGGCGAAGTCTTGCTCGGCAAACTCGATACGTTTTGCATCAACCCATTCGTACGCATCATCCTGGTGTATGTACTCGCTCATGCTGCGTACTCCTCATCAAAACATCCACGGTAAAAGTCAGACCCGAACACTTCAGTTGGGTGGTAGCCAAGTTTGGTACACCAAAAGTCGGCAGTGTAAACATTCACACCGTTAGCCTTCCAGCGTTCAATCTGATGGCGGTCAAAGTCTCGAAGTCTTCCGGCCCGTTCAATAATGTCAATCAATAGTTCACCATCAAGAATAATTTTAGGTGGTTTCAGTTTCGTGTATTGCTTTTTCTTGGCTGCATTAGCGGCCTTACAGATGTCGCATCTGCATCCCATACGGCGATACATTGCTCTGCCGTGTTCAGCTGGTGGTGGTTTCTTCATTGTTCCCTCTTGTTGTTTGTAGGTACACGTCAATGGCGGTTCGTTCCCGTTCTGAGATGGGGCCGAGCCTGTCAAAGTCGCTGGCGTTATAGATACGGTTCATTAAACATTCGAATAGTTCTTTGCCGATACTTATAAGGTCGGACTGTGATGGTCCGAGACATTCAAAGCAGAAGCACGAATCGGGGTGTTGCACATCGCTCATTTCTTTTTCCTTCCTCTTTCGATTTGGATAACAATTCCCCCGAAGACTCCGAGACTCATACCGAATAGGCAGTAGGCAAGGTCGCGCCATTCTTGACCGAGATGAATAACTACTTCAGCAAGCATGTCAGTACCCCGCTTGCTTCAATAGACGTACAGCATCAGCGAACCGCATCACTGCATATTGTTCTTCGCCGGTACCATGACCCTGGCGTTTCACAACCAGCACACCAAAGTCGGCGTTGGCGTTAACCCGTTCTGTTTCTGTTTCCTGTAGCCAGGCTGACAGTTCATGTCGTTTAGCTGCTTTGCATTCGAACACTAACGGCCCGCATCCTGTTACGTCACCTTTGTCTAGGTTGCCGTGCAATGCGCGACGTTCTGCATAGGGGAACCCAACTGTTTGTAGATACCTGACGATGAGTGTCTCGAAGGATGTTCCTTTTTGTTTACCAGGTGACATTCTCATGTGCCTTTCTAATCAAGTCACGTAGCAGACCTGACCGTGATTGGTTGCATAGTTTTGCAAGGTTGTCTAGCTCGGCTGTTTGTTTTGCTGACAGTCGAACCCCAATGAAGATTGTTCCGGCTTCGTTGTTGGTTGTGTCAATGGTTCGTTTGGCTGACATCATTCCTCCGTTTCGGCTGGTGCTGGCTTGGATGTTGCTTCTTTGAAAGCAATACGTAGCGCGGCAAGGTCTGATTGTTTTGCTGAACCGAACTTCACTTTGGCTGTTTTGTATACACCGATGGGTGATAGTTCTGCTTTGCCACAGGCCGCATTGAACGCTTCGATTTGTTCTTGGGTTAGTGGTGCGTCAGTATCTACTGATTCTGCTGCGGGCTGGCTTGGGGTTGCTCGTTGTCCGGTGTTGCGGGTAGGTGCGGGGTTGTGGTCGAGGTCTTCCCATTCTTGCTTTGTCCACAAATTGAGGCTGATTCCGAACCGCATGCTCCCATTACGTAATGCGTCGCCGTACAAAATTTTATCCAAATCGGGGCTATTTGATTTTGCTGAACCAATAGCAAGACGTGACACACCGAGCAGTGTGAGTTCAAACCACATGGTTGCCATGTCGTTAACAACGTTCATTGCTGGCCGACCGTTTTCCCATGCGATAGGGACCAAACGCCAGGTCGGGTCAATCTCGATAAGGATGCGGGTGATGTCAGCATGGCCGACATAGGACAAGGAACTTCCGCCCTTGGGTAGCTTGCCTACAATCTTCGGGTCTGGTACTGCGTACTTGTTTAGTACGTCAAGTAGTTGGTTAATTGGTTTGTTGGTTGATGTTTCCATTGTTATTCTCCTTTAAGGCGCAGTGTTCTACTGCTTGTTGTTTTTGTGTATTGCTTAGACAAGTCAGGGTTTTCAATTTGGAACCGCTTGGCATCAAACCATTCCCGTTTCTGTCCCTTCCATGTGGCAACGATATTGCCATTGATTGTTGCTGTTTCTGCCGGACCGATAAGGTCGCACAGTTCTGCTTTCAGTCTGTCCTCTAATGCTTTGTATGAAGACAGTTCTGATTTGACATGCTTCAACTGGGCGATTAAATCGGCAGCTTCTTTTGGTATCTCAACCGGTTCTGCAAGTGATTGCATGTAGCGGGTTGAGATTGTTTCGTAGGTGTAGACAACACCTGCGGGGTCCATGCCTAGCTCGATGGCATTCAACCATTGTGCTGAAGCGTTGATGTGGTCTTCCATTTCGGCGTACGTAATGTCTTGCTCAACAAGTGTGAGCCGGAGTGTGTTGTCAAAGATGGCCCATGTCACGCGGTCTGCATTGGAACAGATGGCTTGCTGGATGCCTTGGATTTTCCAGTAGTCAGGAAGTGTGCCTGAGTATTCACGGCTTGTTGTTTTGACTTCGAGGATGTGTTTGGTTTCTTCGTTCCAACCGTCAAGGGTGGAGATGAGATGGCAACCATTGTCGTCGTCGTAGCAGAACAGTTCTTCAGGTGTTTCGAATTTTACTCCGAGCCTGTCGCCTGCCCATTGAATGATGGTGTCTTCTAAACGGTTGCCTGTTTCCATGGCTGCGTTTGGTTGGATTGGTGTTGGTGCTACACCGGATAACAGTTCAGCTGCGTATTGGTCTTGTTTGACGAATGGGTGCAGGCCGTAAATGGCTGCTGCTGCTGATGCTGATATTCGGCGATTGCCTTTTTCATCTTGGTATCTCTGGTTGAGCCAGGCTTGTGAACCGTGTGGTTCTTTTGATATGCGGTAACGGTGGTTTCCCATGGCGTTGCCCCTTCCTCTGTGTTGTACTGTTACACAGAGTACAGGTGGGGTGCGTCATTGTCAACAGCTGAGAAGAATTATTTTACGAATCATTGCGACGGGGATGTAAAACAGGTTTATTCCGTCGCCATCGTGGAAGCTTTGGAGCAGGGTCACATGGTTTTGTTTGGCACCTGGGTCTTCGGTGGGTACTAGGAAACCTGTTGATTGCACTAGCACTTCGCCATCATCTTCAACGTCTTCGAGCGTTAACCAACCAGCGTCACCCCCGCAAGCATCAGCCCAGTAAACAAGGGCCATTGGGTATGCAGGTGGGTCGTATTCAGTCGTCTGTGGATTCATCTAGGGGTTCTCCTTCAACGCGACATTCGACACAGTACCGACCTGTTTGTGATAGCCATGCTTCTCCGCATTGGGGGCAGACATACAGGTTTCGTGGACTGGTCATAGCCTGATGTTACTAGGCGGCTGGTACCTGGCGGGGTTGTGCTAACAGGGCATCTATCCGTGCCACAAGATGAAGAAGTTGGTCTTCTTCGGTGCCTCTTACCACCACTTTTGATAGGAAATTACGGATGAGAAGCAGGTCTGTGAGTGTCATAGGACTTGTCACATTATCAGCGTCGAATTGTTAAATGTTCCTCTACAACAGTTAAACGTGTTTCTATTCTGTTGACTGAATCTCGAAGGGATGACCCGCCATTTGGAAGCATTTGTTGCTCTACAAATGTCATGGTTTTTTCAAGCCGTCTTGCCCACTTAAAGACAGGAAGGACAAGGGTTCGGAAGATTATGCCGAGCGCACCGACTGTTGCGCCTGTCGTAATAATCCATTGCGCGAACGTCATTCGGGTTCTTCGTTACTAATTTTGACGGCCTCAAACCATACAGCAAGTAAGAAACATATGCAGCCAATGCCAGTGATACCGAACAAAGCAAATAGAATAATCGCCGCATTGCTCATGCTGGTTTAGGTAGGGAACGCCAGGCTGCTTCAAACTTTTCAGGGTCTTTAGCCATGGCCGGAGAAATTTCTAGATGCAACCAGGATGGTGAACCTTGATACGAACCAGCATTGTCATCTTTTGTGAACTGCTTGATGCCTTTTTTCCCTGGTCCTCTACTGCATCTCCATCCAAATCCGTAGTCGCCTTTGGCATACCAATGGATTTCTTCCAGACCGAGAATTTCTGAATGTTCTCCAGCTTCAGACTTGCCGAGGAACCATTCCCACATTTCTTTAGCGACAGTTTCGTTAGAATACTGACAGTCTAAGGCCGCCCCAGTTGCATGAACAGACAAGAACTTTTCCATACCTGGGTCGCCAATTTTTTTACCGGCAGTATGGTCGTTCTTCATCAATCTCAGAGAGTAGATGCCAATGTTCTTAGTTTTCCAACGGGCCGCACATAACGCAGCGAGTTTCAATGTCCCAGGTTGTGCGCCTTTGCCATCAAAACTTGGGTAGTAGCTGTATTTTCTTGCCATAATTTTCTTTCGGTTCACTAAGTTTTTGTATCGTTGTGGTGTTATGATTCTGTTGCCTCTAGCAAGGTCGTTTCCCCTTTCTCCCTTGCTAGGGGCTTTTACATATCTAATCGTCTACGCCAACTCCAAGAGCAATGGCAATAACGTTGATAGTAAAGGTGACTGCGCTGATGATTAGGGCTTTGCTGAGTGCAGCTCCTGACAGGGTGATGAGTACAAGGCCAGTACCTGATGCCCACAGAACTAATGATGCGATTGCGCCGAAGTATTTACTCATGGGTAGCACTTTATCAGTTCCGGCGTTTAATGGCGGGAGCTACTGACATGACTGTTGTGATTGCGATGAGGGCGCGTCGTGTTTTGACGGGAACTGTGGAACCGATTGGTACGTAGGTGTCGGTGGCTCCGCTGAAGATGTCAATTTCTTCTTCGAAACTAGCGCGAACGGCGAGAGGTGCGGATTGGACTGATGCGACAAGTTGTTCTAACTGGGTGTCTGATAGGTCGTCTAGGACTAACGCATCGAAGACTTGGGTTGCTTCTTCGGCGGTGACTGTGGCTAGGACTTCGGCGTTGAGTGCGACTGCGGTGGCTTCAGCTGCGGTGATGGTTGGCAAGATGACAGGGATTGTTGTGGTGGTTGTTGGTGGCACGGTGGTGGTCGTAGTGGTCGTGCTGGTTGTGGATGTCGTTGTACTATTGACCACAGGAATCGTCGTTGTAGAGGTTGTAGATGTTGAACTTGTTGTGGTTGGCGGGATTGTTGTCGTTGTTGGTGGCACTGTTGTGCTTGTTGTTGTCGAAGAAGTGGTGGTAGTTGATGTCGTGGATGTTGTCGATGTCGTGGTGGTGGTTGGCGGGACTGTGGTTGTTGTGGTTGGGGGCAGCGTGGAAGTGGTGGTTGTAGTTGTTGACGTGGTTGTTGGTGGCAGTGTGCTTGTTGTGGTGCTGGTTGTTGTGGTGGTGGTAGACGTAGTAGTTGTCGTGGATGTACTGGTCGTAGACGTGGATGAAGTTGATGTCGTGTTGGCTGGTTCCCCATTGAAACTCAGCTCGTACTGCTCATTCCATCCGTTACCCCCACGCCAAACATCGGGTTGCCAACAGCATGTACCAGCCCGTAAACGGTACCGACCTGGTTGTACCTCTATGGAAATGTATGACTGTAAACCGAAATGGTCGTCAACGCTGACAAGTAACGTTCCTTGTTCGTCGTACAGCCATAGTTGAGGGTCAGACGGATGCCCGTCAACCATGTATGTCCGTGCCTCAAACTGTGTTGGCTCGGTGTATTCAAACCAGTAATCAGTGATACCGGTGATGATTGGATTTTCTGCTTTAGCACTAGAGGCTAGGAACAGGATGGAAAGTACAACCCCTACGAGGGCGTATCGGCTACGCCTTTTTGCCGAAGGCTGCTGCAACTTCTTCTTTAGTGAGGGTTCCGTCTTCAGACCATGAACGAAGGAGTGCTTCGGTTACTTTTCCTGCGGCGACTACGCCTGCGATGGCTGCTGATTTCCAGAGTTCGACTCCGAAGATTGCGCCACCAGCTACGGCTGCTAGTGCGGATGACCCGAATACACCAAAGATTCGGAGGATGAGGGTTTGTAGTTTAATCATGGTTGGTATCTTAGCCTAGTCGTGTTTGATGATGTAGTTGACTACGAGGTATGGCTGGAAGTAGGCTTCTGCCCCGCCTGTGTTGGCGTTGGTGACGGTAATTCCTGTACCTACAGACCCTGAAATACCAGTTGTTGCTGCCACGTTTGAAATACCTGTCGTGGTTGAAGCCGCTGAAAGGGATGTGGTGGATATGGAAGCAACGGTTGGGCTAGTAGACGCACCGTTTGTACCAGCAGCAACATAGTCAGTGACGTTGTTGTGCGCGTGACTTGCAGCAGGGATAACTGTTGTTACTTGGTTTGTATGCGTATGGTCTGCGATGGTGTGACCGTGACCTGTGTCTGTAATGCTATGACTGTGACCTGGGTCTGTGATGCTTACGGTCCCAGAGTTCAATACGGCGGTATTGGCGTGGCTGTGGCTTGGCAGGTTTGTTGTAGCAATAGTGGTTGAACCACCCGTAGCTAGCAAATTCAAAGTTGAGTTGTCACCGATAGGGAAACGACCACGCATGTCAGGAGTTGTAGCACCTACGTATGAAGCCAGTGTTGTGTACCCAGTGGTGCTTGTACCGTCGCACATCAGCCATCCTGTAGGGGCGGTTGTCCGTGCGGTAGCAACAATGGTTCCTACAGGTACAAGAGCATTAGCAACTGCTGTTGCAAGGTCTGCTAACGCAATAGTTCCGTCAAGAATTTTGGCT
>Ga0049081_10000525_pt1 | contig 14738 bp, 22 predicted proteins | sample GreLakmeER78MSRF_FD_66717 | JGI IMG/M metagenome (GOLD analysis project Ga0049081, IMG submission 66717) | Freshwater lentic microbial communities from great Laurentian Lakes, MI, USA - Great Lakes metaG ER78MSRF | ecosystem: Environmental > Aquatic > Freshwater > Lake | place: Great Lakes...
TCCTCCATCGCCTCAATGATATGCCCCACCACCGTCATCGTATCATCACCCCGGTACTTCTTAATCGCCACAATATCCCGCCCCTGCCGCACCGCAATCACCGTAGCATCAGCCCCAAACCGCGCCGGGTCTACGCCAATGATGATTGGTGCTGAATTGTCCTTGTACTTTGGCCTTTTCATCGCCTCATCGACCGTATTTGATGGAATAAACTGGTCATCCCCCGCACTCGGAAACTCACCATACACCTCAACGTGCGCCTGGGCACTGTCCGGCCCGTATTCATCAATAATCCGCCCATAAACCGCCTTGTCCGTCCCCTCCACCGTCCTCGCATCCACCACCTTAGTCACCCAAAAGTCCCTTTTTGAGTGAAATGTCTCATAAAAGTACCCCGTGTTGCGCCGTGGGTTGGAAAACGCCAGCCAAAAACGATTTGGCGTGTTCTCCGTAAAAAATCCACCCGTCACCGCCCAGATTGAATCGTCAATACCGCTTGCCTCATCAAAAATCACCAGCACACCATCAAAATTGTGTACACCAGCATAAGCATCAGGGTTCTCCGCACTCCACAGTCGCCCCTCCACACCCCAATACCTCGTACCCTTCTTCAAATCCCTCTCCACCAACTCCGTCAACCACTTTGCAGGCGTCACCCGAGTGGCTGAGACTTCAAACCAGTGACTATTAATAGACATCGCCAGCCACTTGGTAATCTCAGCCCAAGTAATTGAACGTAGCTGGTTCTCACTGTTCGCCGATATGATAGTTGTCGAGCCAATCCTGGTGGACAACATCCATATCGTCAGCCATGACACCAATGCCGACTTACCAATACCCCGACCGCTTGATACTGCTTCTTGGAGTACAGCAAAGTCAATAACGCCTTTGTTCTTTTTAATATGCGCGGCAATGTCATTCAATACATCCCGCTGCCACTTTCTTGGGCCAGAGAAATGCTCCAGCGGCGTACCCTTCTGACCCCAGGGAAACAAATACAAAACAAACGCCAGTGGGTTATCTTTAAGCGATGGAACCCATAGCCTTGCCATGAGTTCCTGCTCGTCCTCAGGTTGGTAGATTGTTGTTTGCATATATATTATTAAAAAATAAAAATTGTTTGTGGAGCCTCCGTAGCTGTGGCCCTAGTCGCTCGGCCCTCCCCCCTCCCCCTGGTCGGGCTTGGCCTGCACATCCTGCACATCCTGCACGTGCGATGCATCGTGCATCAGTGCAAGCCTGCTCTGCGCTGCGAGCAAGGCACCACTAATAGAGATGCGGTTGTCGCTCACCTGGACGTCTAGGCGGTCGCCATAGACTTTGGGGGCTAGCTTGCTGGCTCTCCAGCGCATGGAGTCCAGCACTACACGTGCAGCATGGCTATCCATCGTGCCACCCTTGACTGATTCCTCAATTTCCTCCATGCGGTCAAACAAGGTATCAGCTTGGGCCATGCGTGCGCGTGCGTACTTGGAGGCAAGCACGGCATCGTCACGCATCCACCGAATAACCGTGCCGTGATCCGGCATCCCGTCCATCCGGCAAACCTCCCGCATCGATTTGCCGATCTCAATCTGCTCCAACAATGTCTCCACCATCACAGATTTTGTAGCATCGTCATAAGCCACATAAGCCATAGTCAACCCCTCAAGTTACTAACCACCAGGTTATTAAACCACAATTCAAGCCCTGCACAGCCCCAACAAGCAATTGCACTTTTGCACATCTCTATAGAGAGATGTGCATTTCGTGCAGATTTGCCTGTTTTTTGTGCAATATTGCACAAGTGCATTTGTGCATGCACGTGCAAAAAATGCACTTGCACAAACTGCACGTGCAATGCATATGCAAAAAGTGCAACCTAAAAAGCAAGGGTAAACACCTAGAAAATAGTGTGTAAAAAGATGTTGCATGGTTACAGAATCGGTTACACTCTAGTCTCACCAACCAACCAGGACAAAGCAAAATGACCAAATCCGAAACCATCGAAGCTAAGAAAATCATCCAACACGGTGCGATTTTAGGGCTTGACTACGTTGCCCGTAGTTTGTCAATGCTGCACCGCGCAGCTCGTAGCGCCAAAGGTCAACGCGATATCGCGCAATTTGCCTTTCAACACGGCGTGCATCACAGCAAAGAATGGATCATATCCTGACAGTCTCACTGTATGCCTTGCTTGCAGGGCATACGGGGAAATTGTCCCAATAACCCTATTGGAGAAAAAATGGAGCAGAAACCTAAAATCAGCATCACCAGCAAGCTGGACGGCATTCGATCATGGTCATTGCAAGCCCTAGACACTTGCCCAGGTAGCATTGAATCACCCGGTGTCTTGGTGGATGCCTGCAAAGGATGCTATGCCACCACGGGTAATTATGTATTCGCTAACGTAAAAGCACCACGCGAATTCAATCGCATCGATTGGCAACGGATGGAATGGGTTGATGACATGGTTGCAGAATTGGAGCGGGATCGATATTTTAGGTGGTTTGATTCTGGTGATATGTATTCGCTCGGGTTAGCAGAGAAAATGCTAGAAGTGATGCAGCGCACCCCATGGGTTAAACACTGGTTACCTACAAGGATGCACAAGTTCCCCAAATTTGCACTTGTACTACGTGCCATGGCGCAGCTTGACAATGTAATGGTGCGCCCGTCCAGTGATTCAATTGTTGGTGAATTTATATCTGGTTTACATGGTTCTGTGATTGTCCCTGATTCTCGGGTTAATCCTGACATGGTTACATTGTGCAGAGCATATGAGCATGAGGGTAAGTGTAACGGTTGCAGGGCTTGCTACGATAAAACAGTGCCAGTTATCGCATACCCCGCTCACGGCAAGAAAATAGGTAAGATTATTAGGATCAAGCTTGCCTAATGCATTCTCTAAGCCCATTGTGTGGGCTTAGGGGTTTGCATTGTGCAGACTAACAACTATTGGAGAATAAACCATGACCAAAATTGGAAACAACTATTTTGCTGAAGTTGAAATTTATGGCAAGCGTTATCTGGCTAAAGTAATAAAAGTACACCGATGCGGGACAATTGACGTTGAATTGTCGTCTGGTAAATGCTTTCGGGTTAGTGGCTTGGCAGTAATTAAAGGGGTTACAAAATGACAGATTATGACGACGACCTAGCCAGTTACATGGCCGACGATGGCCCAGGCGAGTACGATCCAGGCATATGCCCTGCCTGCTCTGGCTCTGGTGAAGGCCAACACGATGGCAGCGTATGCCCTGTTTGCAAGGGGTTAGGAGAATGAAAGAAACCATCTGGGACTACCTGTTAGCCCTCACCATTGCCACCTGCCTTGCCCTTGCCCTTGTTAACTGGTGGAGCAATTAAATGATTCAGTGGCACTTATTAAATAATGGAGAAACCAAAATGTTAAAAGATTATCCGGAAAAAGATAGGGCATACCATGCTGCTATCCATATGGCGAAGCAAGAAATTAAACTAGGATATGCCATATCGTACCTGACAGGGTATGACCACGAACGGGGGCGTTACGTTGAAGTGATGACAGATCAAGGCTGGAATCCTGTTTCTTGGTGGCAGGAAGTTGAACCAGACTATTACATGGGGTGCGAATGATACTACTCGCAGCCCTGCTTGCTACACTGGTGGCAGTGTTGCTAAACCTGTAACTACCCAGTCCAACCAAGCCCGATTAGCCCTCGGGCTTTTTTACGCTCTTAATTTGCCGCTTGGCATCCTCAAAGCCACGCCCGATGATGACCCTGTGCCCGATGCTTTCCAGATAGGCAATCCAATCCCTTTGCACTGGTGACACCACGCCTCCCGCCTCACGTTTCATTTCAACCCACAAAAGCCACTCAGGGATGCAAAGGTCGGGCACCCCAGGGGTTACCCCTTCGGCCTTCAAGCTGGCCCCTTGTGCCATGCTACGGCCACCACCATTCGGTATCGCAAAGACCCTCACGCCAGGGTAACTGCGCCGGAACCAGGACACTAGGCGCACTTGCTGGAGGTGTTCGGACTCCATTAAAAGGGAACCTCCCACTCCCACAAGGCGCAGCCCCCAGGCTCGGATGCAAACTCTGGTGGTGGGGTGTCGTTATATTCGGCGCAGACACCATCGGGCCTGTAGTGGTCGCACGTATGGCAGACCCTCGGCGGCTCGGCTTGAAGGGTGTTGCGGTACAGGGTGACTATTTGGGGTTCGGGGTGTCTCATAAAAATGTCTCCTGATGTTGCTTAACTGGTGCTGGTGCAAACAGCTTGCCTTGTGCTGCCGCCTGTTCAATACGCTGGCAGGCAATCTCAAAGTACTTTGGCTCACGCTCTATGCCGATGAATTTTCGGCCCAGTTGGATGGCAGCCACGCCTGTGGTTCCGCTTCCCATGAAAGGGTCTAGGATGGTTTCGGGGTTGCCTGCTTGCTCGATGCACCACTTCATCAAGGCCAGCGGTTTTTGTGTTGGGTGTGCAACCCTTTCTGCATTGGTGGCTGCAATCGTCCAGTCAAAAAACTTTGCGTTAGCATCAAAGTTAGTCCATGCAAACTCACATCCAGCCATAGTCTGCACCGCATCGCGTTTAATCCATGTAAGCCAGCAGCGAGATGGTGGAAATAAAAAATAATTACCCCCCCATACAATCGCCTTGTCAGAAAGTTGACGCGCCATGTTGACAAGTTCAGCGGGTGCAACCGCATCCCAGTCTTTGCTTTCGCCCTCAAATTTTTTACCCCATGTCCCGCCTTGCAGCTTTTCAGCCAGCCCATAAGGCGGGTCAGTAATCACCGCATCCACCTTGTCCAGCGTTGGCAAAATGTCCATGCAGTCGCCCAGGTACAACGTAGCGTCACCAATGCTGATGGGGTTCATATCCACATTCTCCTAACTATTGAAAAAAACTTGCCCTCTCGCTTGAATTCAATCCGCACTGGTGGCAGACCCTCGGTAAGCTGCTGGGCCATCTGGTGCAGGTCGGTGGCCCCATAGTCCAGGTCAACACTGGCTTGATGGGAGATATCAGCCAGCAGCCGCCTGCTTTTTTCTCCGGCATACCCATCGTGCGTCACTGCCAGATACTCGGTCACTGGCAGGTCACTCAAGCCGCCGTAGTAGGTCAGGCTTAACATTTCCTTGCCACTGGCGCGAGATATATGTTTACGCCAATGCCAGCTTGTCACTTCAAGGTCAATGCCCTCATTGCCCATAATGTCGTTATGGTGCAGGCGCAGCGCGGGGCGCACTGGTTCGGGGAATGGCGTCCCGCAGGCCGGACAGACTCGGGCGCTCAAGCCGCATATCTCTTGGCAGTTATCGCAAATTTTTACGGGCGCTTCCCCTACCTTGTCACCCTTCTTTGGTGGTGGGTTCACGGCAGTGATGGGGCCATGCTGCTCTACTACGCCTGCAAAGTCCAGCACCAGACAATCCGTCTTGCCCTCGGCAATGCGTAAGCCGCGCCCTGCCATCTGGACATACAAGCCAGGGGACATAGTTGGGCGCAACATGGCTATCAAATCAATCCCAGGCGCGTCAAATCCCGTTGTCAGTATATTGGCATTAGTTAACGCTCGGATGCGCCCTGCCTTGAAGTCAGTCAGCATTTTGTCGCGCTCGGCGCTCGGTGTCTCTCCGGTCACGCACTGGGCCACAATGCCCTCATCATGCAACGCCTCGGCAATGTGGTGGGCATGGGCAACCCCGGCGCAGAAAATCAGCCAAGATTGACGATCATGCCCTAGGCGCACTATTTCAGCCACTACCTTTCTATTCTTGTCGGTGGTGTCAACCTTGGCCTGTAACTCGGATTCAATGTACTCGCCCCCACGCTTATGCACCCCGTCTACCTCCAGCTTGGTGCGGGTCAGTTTAGAGCGCAGGGTTGACAGGTACTTCTTGTGGATAAGTTCCTCGATGCTGGTGGGTTCAATCAAGGCGCTAAAGATTGCTGGCTTGTCGGTAATGTAGCCATGCCCCAGGCGATACGGTGTGGCAGTCAAACCTATCACCCGCAGGTTCGGGTTTCTCTGATAGAGGTCTGATAGCAGTGTCCGATAGCCGCCTTCGTCCTTGTGGCTGACTAGGTGGCACTCGTCAATGATGACCAGATCAACATGGCCTATCTCCTTTGCCTTGCTCCTAACAGACTGGATGCCTGCAAACGTAATCGGTTCGCCCAGTTCTTTCTGGCGCAGCCCGGCACTGTAGATGCCCATCGGTGCATTAGGCCAGTGCTGGCGCATCTTGTCGGCGTTCTGCTCAATCAATTCTCGGACATGGGTCAACATTAAGATGCGAGTCTCGGGCCAATTTTGCAGGGCATCTTTGCACAGCGCAGCCACAATGTGGCTCTTGCCGGAGCCGGTTGGCAGGACTAGACAGGGGTTGCCAGCGTTGCCTGCTTCAAACCATGCGTAAAGCTGGTCGATGGTGCGGGTTTGGTAGTCTCTCAACATATGCGCCCATCCCACTTAGCCCTTACCTCAGCAATCAACGGATCACCACTAGCACAAGCAGCAGCATTGGCAAGCAGTTCCTTGCTGCCATAGACCCCTTCCCCCGGCTCACCATTGGCAATCCCAAGCCCGTCGATCTCGTAGACTGCCACCCAGTCACTTGGCCCCTCAAGCCGCTTCCAAGGCACTAGGTCAGGGTGCAGGACATGGCTCTCGCATCCGGTATGCTGAGACTCAAGCGGCACAATGTCATCCCACTTGGCGCAGTGCCAAGTTGAATCGGACAGTGGCGTAATGTGGGCGCAGGTACGGCAGTTAACGTGCTTGGTGGTCTTTGACCCGTGGCAGAAATCATGCCCAGGGCATATCTTGCACTCAAACCAAGTCGGGTCGGTGCTTATCGGTGGTGGCAGGCGGTCAGTCAAAGTCAACCGTTGCCCACGCTCAATGGCCTTCACCGCATGGTCTTTGTCGTACTCAAGCCGCTCGGTGTATATACGGTCGTCATCCTTGCAGACGGCAACATACAAAGCACGTTTCAGTGAAGTCCCGTGCATATACACCTGACACTGCACAAAATGCTGTGGCTTGCTCTTGCCGACGCCATGCTTTTCCAAATCGTTGAATGACTTGAGACTGTGGGTCTTAAATTCTAAAACGTGTTCAGTCTTAGGCGCACCGGGTATGCCCTTGCCAACCCCGTCCAGGCTGCCAGAGACATGGCTACCAAAGTCCACTTTGGTCTGAGTGCCATAGACATGGATGCCTGCCGCCCGTAAGTCACTGATGATGGTGGCCTCCTCGTTAAAGCCACGCCGAAACAAGCGCAGGATGCGGCCCTTAAACTTCTCCTGCACCGCCCACCGAAACGACAACCAAAGCCACCGTTCGCAGTGGTGGCCCAAGGTGCTTGCCCCTAGATGCGGTCTGGGCTTTTCAAGACGTTCCTCATGGGCGGCGTCAATGAGGGAAGTTATGGTAATCTCTGACTCGGGTATTTGCACGTTGTTCTCTCCTGTAGTGATTGACCCCGCCGTCACAAGCGGGGTCTTTTTTTTAGGCAGGGGTTTTCTTAGCCCACGGTGACGCACCAAACTTAGGTGGCGTAACAGCAGCAGACTTTGCAGCAGGCGCTGCACCAGCAGGCTTAAACGGCGTCACAGCAGCCGCAGCAGCACCGCCAAGTGCGCGGTAGCCTTTAATCTCATTGCCTGCGTACTCGCCCGTTTTCACGGTCAGCTTGATGCCTAGGTTGCCGCCGATCAGTTGGTCAGTGTCTTGCACTTTGGCAAGGCCAATGGCCCTCATAATTTCGCCAAGTTGCGACCTGCCAATTTCCTCGGCCTTAGTGCTAGGATTTTTTATGTTCAAGTTTCCAAAAACTACCCGGCCCTGATGGGTCGGGCCGGTAATGGTGTACTTGACAGCGATGTACTTACCAGTTCCAGCATTGGTGGCCTTGACTTCAGCACCGGTGATGGTAGCGTTGTACCAGCCCTCAGGCAACGGTTCAAAGTTAGAAGTGCCTTGCGGCAGAGAGTCGATGTTAAATTCTTCGTCGAGGAAAGCCATGATTAGTCCTTTGTGATTGTGAAAGTAGGGCGTCCAGGGGTGGACGTAATGGCATCAAGCAGAGGCCCGGTAACGGCGTCAGCAGCCGCATCCCATGCCTTTACATTGATTTCAGGTTTCCAGCGAAACAAGCTGGACAGGTGTTCAGACAGACCAGCTTCAGCAGCCAACATTTGCAGCTTGTCAGAGTCAACCTTCTTGTTGATGCGGCCCTCCATCTTGATCTTGTAGCCGTCAACCTCATGGTTTACCGTGCCTTCCAAGTCCTTTGGTAAGGCAAACTCTTTGACCATTGAGTCTTCCAGTTCACGGCGGTCTTTGACTGCGGCGGTCTCAAGTTTTTTGGCGTCGAGCCAGCGTTGGTAGAGACTCATGCTGCCTCCAACGCTAAAAGTTTGCCAATGCGCTCATTGATTTCCATCACGCTTTTGTGGTAGTCAGCCATGACCTTTTGTTTCAGCGCCTCAAGCGCAGCAATCTGTTGCGCCCTCGGGTCATAGTTGTCTGGAATGTCAATCTCAAATTCTTGCTCACCGACATAGGTGCGTTCGGCGCTGTCGTCCAGTTTAAAAGAAGCAAGTCGATATTCCCCTTTTTCTTGCCACGCATATTTTTGGTAATGAACATGGGCTGTCGTTTTGATCTTCATGCCACACCCCCGATTTTGTTAATGATTTCGCCCAAGTCAGGTGCTTCCCAGCCGCCCAGCTTGCCTGACCTATCCTTGGCAAGCCAGATGCCATCCGAGTCGCACATCAAGGCCCGTTGAGTGTTGCCCTCGGCATCTTTCTCCACTCGCAACGCAAGCACTTCATCAAAAAAGTAAGGCAGCGCCTGCCCTGTCTTGTTACCCGGCATTGAGGGGCTGTACAGTACCCGGCCCATTTCATCCTGAGTCTTCTCCAGCTTGGCGGTCATCAGAACATGGCGTCCAGGCAGGTCACGGAAGGCGCGGATGATATCGGCCATCTGTTCCTGCATGGCTCCATATGCCGCCCTCGGGTCTTTGTTAACCTTCTTCTCATGGTTCAAGCAGACCTCGGCAATCTCACTGATGCTGTCTAGCGCTACTGACTTGTGGTCAGAATCCGCTACCCAAGCGTAAGCCTCGCGCAAGTCATCCATGCTGGTGATCTCCAAATAGGGCAGGTCAGCATCTTGTATAGACAACAACCCGCCCTCCGCAGACAACACCACGGGCTGTGGTAATGTCTTAATCAGGCTGGTCTTGCCAGCCCCTGCCTGCCCGTATACGAGCAGCTTGACGCCATTGGCACTGATGCCGCCGGTACGTTTTAACGAAATAGCCATTCAGCTTTCTCCTTCAGTTTGCGCTTCCGTCTGGACTCAGTTCGAAGCGTGCTTGCATCATAGCACAAGTTCATGCTACAGTGTCAACAACTTTTTCACAACAAGGTAAAAATAAATGACAGACCCCTTCAAAATTGACAGCCCAACCTGCATTAGCTTCTCGGGCGGCAGGACAAGCGCCTATATGCTTTGGCGTGTTCTACAGAGCGGGGGGGGGCATCTACCAAGCGAGGCCGTTGTCTGTTTTGCCAACACCGGCAAGGAAGATGAAAAGACGTTGGAATTTGTGCGGGACTGTGCTGTGAACTGGGGGGTGCCGATTGTGTGGCTGGAATATGTGTCGCACGTTGAGCCTGCACAGCGTTTTAAAGTGGTTTCTTTTGAGACTGCGAACAGGGACGGTGCGCCATTTGAAGCAGTCATACGGCACTACGGCAAATTGCCGAATCCAGTTAACAAAGTTTGTACTTCAGAACTAAAGTATCGCGCTTTAGGCCGTTATTTGACTTCAATTGGTTGGGATGATTGGGATTCAATGATCGGAATACGCGCAGATGAGCAGCGTAGGGCGGCAAAATTAAAATCAGACAGGAAAGGTGAAACTCCAATTGCACCATTGGTTTCAGCCAAGGTTGACATTCAGCAAATTAGTGCGTTTTGGAGTAAACAATCTTTCCAGCTTGAGTTGCCTACGATAAACGGCAGGACATTGGCAGGCAATTGTGATCTGTGCTATTTGAAGCCATCTGCACAACTTTTGTCTTTGATTACAGAAAAACCAGAACGCGCGATTTGGTGGGTGCAGATGGAGGAGTTGGCAAAAACGCTTACAGATGGAGTTGCAAACAGATTTCACCTTGACCGCCCCAGCTATGCGTCCATGCTGCAATACAGCAAAGACCAAACCAATCTTTTTGACCCTAACGAAGAAGCAATAGCCTGCTTCTGTGGAGACTAAACAATGACAGACCTCGCAAGCATCCTCGGTGGCCCTTGGTCGCCGCCAGCGCAACTAGCGCCTATCGCACCAGAGGATCAGCTAAAAGACGCCATGCTAGGCGCAGGCTTGAAGCCACCAGACACCATCCACCTAGATGGCAAGTTGCACCGATTTAACTCAGGAACCAAGGGCGAGGCAGGGCACGATAAACCGGGTTGGTACATTGCTTTTGCCGATGGCGTACCAGCAGGGCGCTTTGGCTGTTGGCGCTCTGGCATTGAATTGACCTGGAGGGCAGAGATTGGGCGCAGCCTGACAGTTGCCGAGGAGATGGCGCAGTCTAGACGCTTGGCAGAGGCCAAGACCAAGCGGGACGCAGAGCAGAAAAAGACCCGTGAAGTTGCCGCCAACACGGTGGAGATCATTTGGGCAGAGGGCAGCGCAGCAAATCCAGAGCATCCATACTTGCAGCGCAAGGGCATCAAGCCTCACGGCGCAAGGGTGACGGGCGATGGGCGCTTGATGGTTCCCCTGTACAACGCAGGCGGCGAACTCTCCAGCATCCAATACATTGCCGGTGACGGCGACAAAAAGTATCACCCTGGCGGTCAAACAGGTTCGATGTTTTGGATGCTGGGCCACTTGGAAGATGCCGATACCCTGTACCTTGCTGAAGGCTTTGCCACTGGAGCCACCATAGCAGAGGTTACGGGTAAACCCTGTGCCGTGGCTTACAGCGCCAGCAACTTGGTGTCAGTGGCAGGCATCTTAAAAACAGCGCACCCAACCTTGGACATTTGCATCGTGGCAGACAACGATGCGTCAGGCGTTGGGCAACGGTACGCAGAACAAGCATCAGCAAAATTTGGGGTACGCATGACCATGCCGCCAACTCAAGGGGACGCCAATGATTACGTGCAAGCGGGGGGCGACTTGGCGTTGCTGTTGAAGCCAGTGGCTACCGACTACCTTATCCATGCCGATGGTTTTTCGGCGCAGCCTGCGCCTATTGCGTGGCTTGTAAAGCACTGGATACAGGACAAGGCTTTGGTGATGGTGCATGGCCCTAGCGGTGGGGGCAAGACCTTTGTGACCTTGGATTGGATGCTGCACATTGCTAGTGGCAAGGCAAACTGGCATGGACACAAAGTCAAACCCGGCAACATGGTCTATCTTGCCGGCGAAGGGCATCACGGCCTGCGAAGCCGCATAGCAGCTTGGAAGCACCACAACAGTGTCAGCAACCTCAATATGTGGGTCAGCAAGTCAGGCGTAGACCTCAACACCGCAGCCGGTTACTTGCAGGTAGTCGAGGCCATACGCGCACTCAAGATCAAGCCAGATGTAATCACCGTGGACACCCTGCACCGATTCATGGCTGGTGACGAGAACAGCGCCCAGGATGCCAAGACCATGCTGGATGCCTGCGCTGCACTCATGCAAGAGTTTGGCTGCACAGTGATTCTGGTTCACCATACAGGCGTCAGCGAGGAAGCCCAGCACCGCGCCCGTGGCTCATCCGCATGGCGTGGCGCATTGGACATTGAGATCAGCGTCATACCCGGCAAGCTAGGAGTTGCCATGCAGATCGTGCAGCGCAAGAGCAAGGATGCTGAGATGGCAGCGTCAGTCTATGTTGATCTTGAAACGATAGCGATACCCGGCTGGCTAGACGAGGATGGCGAACCCGTCACCAGCGCGGTGATTGTCAAAGGTGAGCCACCACCAGAAACCCAGAAGGCAAGCGGGTTCAAGTCGTTTGAAAAAGCATGGTGGGAGTCAGGTGCAGAAGACCGTGGGGGTGCGCCGTACCTTACCAAATCTGCATTGATTGAGCATGGCGAAAAGAATGGACTCATTGGAACCAAGAGCAAAACATGGCGAAATATCTTGCGGGAAGATGGCACTTTCATCAAGCCGCTCATTGACGCCGGACTGATTGAAGCCCATGAGAACGGCTGGATTGTCATTGACCCCGGCACAGCAACAGGAATGATGCAAGCGAAAAAGTAATTGACAATCATAAAACTGTGGTAAACTTTAGCACAACATGAACAAAATCATACAACTCAAAGCTAAGTTGAGGGCAGCGCAAGCTGAACTCTCTATTCGCACCCGGACGCACAACAGTGCGAGTCGGGCTTACAACAAGGTGGTGCAACGCATTACAGACTTGGAGAAGAAAATTGAAGACTTGGAGAAAATTCCATCTTGAGGCTAACGAGTACAGCGAGGAACAACTGCTGGCGATGTTGGAAGAAGAAAAGTTGGTGCATAAGCGCGTAAAAATGTTAGAACGCATCCACCAACGCTACTGCACCATGCGTACTAGCCGGGAGCGGCTGGAGGTTCTGAAGTTTGGGAAAAAGCCATGAACTGGGTCGCTGCGGCTTTGGTGGCCTTGGTCATGTCCACGGCCTACTTGCTCGACGGCCCGTCTGAAGACGAGGCGCGGGTTGATACGGTTGAGGAGCGGATTCAAAAAATGTGCGGTGAGAACGCTGGCTGGAAGATGTTGGCAGACGGGTCGGTGCAGTGCTTTACGCACAGGGGATTTAAGACGAGGAAGGTGCAACTATGAATGACGATGACGACTACGAATTGGCAAACCTCATGTTTGTAATTGCTACGGTAATCCTGGTGCTGTTTGCCATGGTGGGCATTGCGGGGCTGGCAGGATTTATTTGGGGGATGCTATGAACAGCGAAGAAGACGAGTTTCGGCGCATTGAGGCAGAGGCTTTGCGTTTAAAAGTGAAGATAGAGCTAGAGCCAACACCTTGGCGCGACATGATAGTGGCTACCCTAGTCCGAGAAGGCATCAACAAGCACCGGGCGCGTGAGTTGGCTGACCACTTTGCTGCGGAGCGCAACAATGGATAACTGGCCCTTCCCCACTGAACTGCCCCCGGCATTGCCAAGCAAACCCATCCCGTTCAACCCCGAGAATTATGAGGACGCGCCGTGGTAATTTCAGACAAGATTAGAGATGTTTTAGCCCAAGCACCAGACGGCATGACTGCCCTAGAACTTGCTCTTGCGCTGAAGGTTACACCGACAGGCGTCAGTCGTTCATTGGCCTTGATGCCTGACACCTATATCGACCGCTGGGTCAAGACAACAGGCAAGTACACCGCCGTCCACTGTTTGGCCTTTGTGCCTGACGATTGTCCACACCCATGACCCCTACATTCAACACCTGGGACAGAGCCGTACTGGACAAGTTTGCGCTTGAGGCTTACCTGCGGCTGCAAAAGCAGCAAGACCAGCTTGAGCAGTTGCGGGGCGACCTCAAGGATGCGATTGAGGCGTACCGGGCGCTAAACAAAGGGTCTAGTTCCTAGCTTGTCGATAATGAGCGCCTGACGCCGGGGCTTGTCAGCAATGCTGATGTGCGTCCAGGCGTCATACTCTCTGATGATCTGGTCATAGGGTAAGTGCAGCAACGCCCTCACCACGGCGTCTGGAGCGACCCCAGGCACTCGGAAGTCAGCAGCTAACCCTAGCCTATGCTGACTACTGTCCTTGGAGCCTACAGCGTCATTTACTGCCTTGGAGCGAAACGCTGAGTTAATCATTATTGGCTTGCCGCCAAGCGTTGTTTTGACTGTCTCCAGAAACTTAGCCAGCCGCTGAAGGTTTGCCAGTTCAGCAGCGTTTGGCGTGTTGTCCAGGCTGCGGTGGTCGGTGTGGGTCAACTCGGCAAGGCTAAAGTGAGGCGTCATTTTTTACTTAGCAAATCAGTCTTAGCTTGGCTCCCGGCGCTGGAGCCAAAGTAGTAGGCAATGATGCCCGTCCAAGCTGTGCCAAGTGATCCCAACATCATCAGGATAGCCGAGTTGCTAGAGTCGATCTTGTTGAAAAACATCATAATCATGATGGTAAAAAATCCAATAGTTACAGCAGCAGCCAGTATTGGCGGCATCGCTGACCGAGTGACTGACTGCATATCCCTGGCGCTCTTGCGGTCTTCAACTTCCAGCTTCTCAAAATTAAGGCCAAGTTCCTGCGCTTGCTTTTGCAACTCGATCTCAGCCAGTTTGACCTGGGCAATTTGGTCGGCGGTGAGCTTGTTGCTGGAGATCAGGTCGCCAACCTTTTCAGGGTCAACGCCAATAGCTTTGGAGATGGCGCTTACCGCCATTCCAGCCAGGGGGCCACCAAGTGCGGTAGCAATCGTCGGTGCAATCTGTTTAAGCCAATCCATTATTTCTCCAATAAAAATGACAAGTTTGCATGGCGAGGATACTGAACCACACGCTCACCCTCGGGGCATTTGTATTTGATGGTTGCCAACAGTGTGGCTGTGCCGGGTGCAATCTTTTCTTTTCTCACCATCGTCAATTGGTACGTGAACGTGTCAATCTGTGGCCCTGCGGGGCCGCTGAACTTGCTTGCTGTTGTTGTTGCCTCATGCACCATGCCCGATGCGTCACGGATGCTTGGGGTAAAACTTTCAACAGAGCAGTCATCACGCTTT
>Ga0049081_10000526_pt1 | contig 14726 bp, 17 predicted proteins | sample GreLakmeER78MSRF_FD_66717 | JGI IMG/M metagenome (GOLD analysis project Ga0049081, IMG submission 66717) | Freshwater lentic microbial communities from great Laurentian Lakes, MI, USA - Great Lakes metaG ER78MSRF | ecosystem: Environmental > Aquatic > Freshwater > Lake | place: Great Lakes...
TCCGGCATCGTGCAAACAGACGCGACGCTGACCTCGCAGCAGGCTGATGCGATCAAAAGCCGGTGGCGCAGCCTGTTCGCCGGCCCCGCCAAGGCCGGCGAGGTGGCTGTCCTCGACAGCGGGGCCACTTACACGCCGCTGTCGCTGCCGCCCGAGGACGCCCAGTTGCTCCAGTCGCGCAGCTTCTCGGTGTCCGAGATCGCCAGGATGTTCGGCGTGCCGAGCCATTTCTTGAACGACCAGGAGAAGGCGACAGCTTGGGGCTCGGGCATCGAATCCATGGGCATCGGTTATGTGGTCTACACGCTGCTGCCGCGAGTCCGCGCGACCGAGCAGCGCATCACCCGAGAGCTGTTGCCGGGCGGCTGGGAGTCTGGCGCATGGGAAGCTCGCATCGACCTGAAGGGCCTGCTGCAAGGCGACAGTGCCAGCCGCAGCGCGTTCTATCGCGCGTTGATGGACATGAAGGCGATGACGAACCATGACATCGCCCGGCTGGAGGACATGGACCTGCCTGCCGGCCCGCCGGTGTTCGTCATGCCGTCCAACATGGCGCTGGTGGATGAATCGAGTGCGGTGCAACCGTTGACGGGAGCGCCGAGCCAACCGACGAGTCAAGGCTGAACCATGCCGAATCCGAAAGGCATCAACCAATACACCAGAGGTGGCGGGCGCGCCGCTGCCGTTGCCTCAGGCAGGTTGGACTTTCCGCCACCCAAGCCAGGCACGGCGGTGCCCGGCAAACCTCCTCCCGGGTTCGCCAGCAAAGGCAAACCGAAGGCAAGCAATGCGACCAAGGCGGCACCAGCAGCCGCCAAGGCGCCAGCCAAGGCAAAACCAGCGCCGAAGGTCAAGGGGACGCCATCCCGAGCTGAAACCAGTCGACTCATCAAGGCTGCCGTGAAGGCGCATGGAGCGTTCTCGCCACAGCACCAAGCGCTCATTCAGCAGTCGGTCAAATGGGCGCGAGAACGTGACGCCAAGAAGGCCGCAGCGTTCAAGGCGAAACAAGGCTGATGCCGCCGTTTGTGCCTAACGAGGCGATGGTTGCCGAAGCGCAACGAGGCTTGGACTGGCGCGCCGAATACGGCCGTGGAGGAACCGAGATCGGGGTGGCCCGGGCGCGCGACATCGTCAACCGGCGCAACCTGTCGCTCGACACGGTGCTCAGGATGCGGTCGTATTTCGCCCGGCATGAGATCGACAAGCAGGGCCAAGGCTGGTCGCCCGGCACTGACGGATACCCGAGCGCCGGTCGGATCGCTTGGGCGTTATGGGGCGGCGACCCCGGCAGGACATGGGCGGAACGAATCGCCCGAGAGGAGGACCGCATGGACATCACCGGCGACGAGGTGCGCGACGCCCTCGCAACACGCCCAACCACCGAACACGTCTGGGTGCGCCTAGAAGAACGGGCCGTCAGCGAGGTGGACGGCGCACCGCACCTGTCGGGGCTTGCCAGCGTGTTCGACGTGCGCGCCCGAGTGAAACTGCCCGACGGCCGGGTTGTCGCCGAAGAGGTTTCCCGCAGCGCGTTCGCGAACACGCTGGAACGAGGCGACATCTTCCTGCTGTGGCAACACGACTGGGCGACGCCTTTGGCCCGGACCGGTGCCGGGAACCTGGAACTGCGAATGACCGACCGCGGGCTTGCGTTCGACGCTCGGCTGCCCGACACGCAAGCTGGACGAGACGCCGCCGAACTGGTCCGCACCGGGGTCGTGTCGCAAATGTCGTTCGGGTTCACCCTCCCGGCCGGCGGCGACAGGGTGACGGTCCAGCCCGACGGCACCATCCTGCGAACCCTCACCGACGTGCGACTCCACGAAGTGTCGCTGGTGTCCCGCGCCGCCTACGGTGCCGCCACGAACGCAACACTGCGATCCGATGCGTTCGGGCTGCTCTGCCGGTCGCTGTCGCTCGACGAGGACGAGATCCTCGCAGCCGTCAGCAGCAGCGACGAGGACCGTGCTACCGTCCCGACCATTGCCACGACGGACCCGAGGGCCGGAACCACCTCGGAGCACGTCGAGCGGGCCGGAACCACCGCAGCAGGCATCCCAGCATCGACACTGCTCGCTCAGCTTGCGCTCCAACAGCGTGCCGAGCGGGCCGGCATCCGAAAGTGAACCCAATGTACGACGCACAGCGACTGGTGGACCAGCGTGCTGCGATCTACGGCGAGGCCAAGGAGATCCTCGTTCGTGCCGCAGCCGAGAATCGCGAACTGACCGGCGACGAGACCGCAGCGCACACCCGTGCGCTCGCCGACATCGACCGGCTCACCGACCAGCTCGACGCCATCGACCGGCAGGCCAAGCTCGACAGCCGTTTCGAGGCGATCGACCACATCAACGCGGAGCAGCGTCAGCGCACCGCCCCGCTCGGCACCTCGATCGAGCAGATCGTCGACGAATCCCGCAGCTACGCCGATGCTTTCGCCGCGTACCTCGTCGGTGGCGCTTCGTCGCTCAACGGCGAGCAGCGCAACCTGCTGGAATCCCGGCTGATGGAGCAGCGTGCCCAGGGTGTGCTCACCGGAGCCGGTGGCGGTTACGCCGCACCCGAAGGTTTCTGGAGCAAGATCACCGAAACGATGGCCTACTACGGCGGCATGATGGAGGTTGGCGTCGAGAGCGTCACCACCGCATCGGGCAACCCGCTCGCCTGGCCGACCAACGACGACACCGGCAACACCGGTTCCTGGGTGGGCGAGAACGCCGACCTCGGCACCGCCACCGACCTGTCGTTTGGGGCGAAGACCTTGTCGGCGCACATCCTCACCAGCGGCGTGCTCAAGGTGTCGCTGTCCTACTTGCAGGACGTGGACGCTGTCGCCGGCGAAGCGTTCTTGACTCGGGCGCTCGCCACCCGCATGGGCCGCACGCTGAACACGGCGCTGACTGTCGGCAACGGCGTGTCCAAGCCGCAGGGCATCATCACCGGGCTCAGCACCGGCAAGACGACCGCCAGCGCCACTGCCATCACCGTCGAGGAACTCATCGACCTGGAACACAGCGTCGACCGGGATTACCGCCAGGCCGGCAGCTACATGCTCCACGACTCGATCCTCGCCTACCTCCGCAAGTTGCAGGACAACGACGGCCTGCCGATTTTCCAGGTCAGCTACCGGGTTGGCGAGCCGAACACGATCAACGGTCGGCCGTTCGTCCTCAACAACGACATGGACTCGACGGTCGCCACCACCAAGAAGACGATTGCCTTCGGTGACTTCCGTAGCTGCTACGTCATGCGGACGGTGGCCGGCGGTCAGCTCATGCGGCTGACCGAACGGTATGCCGACTACGCGCAGGTCGGCTTCGTGTCGATGGGCCGTTACGACGGTCTGGTGCAGGACACCAGCGCCTGCAAGCTGCTGGTCCAGGGCTAAGGGGAGACAAGACATGGCATACCGCAATGATCTCAACAAGGACGTGGCGGCGGCGACGAGCCTCGCCCCGGCAGCCCGGACCGCCACCGCGAACGGCACCGGTGTCGACCTTCAGGGCTACGGCGCAGCCATGGCCGTGTGGAACGTCGGGGCGATCACCGACGGCACCCACACGCCCAAGCTCCAAGAGTCCGACGACAACAGCACGTTCACGGACGTGGCTGCCGCCAACCTGTCGGGTACGCACGCTGCGCTCACCGCCAGCACCAATCAGGAGATCGGTTACATCGGCCGGTCCCGATACATCCGGGCCGTTGTCACCGTGACCGGCTCCCCGTCCACCGGTGGCGTCTATGCCGCCCTGGTGGTTCGCGGCCGGGCGAAGACCCTGCCCCAGTGAAAGTGCGGATGGTCCGCCAGATCACCGGCCTGCGAGACGGCATCCCGTGGCCGGCGGCAGGCGGCGAGATCGACCTGCCCGACTGGGAGGCTGAGGCACTCATCGGCAACGGTGACGCCAAGCCTGTCAACGCTGGCGGACCATCCGACGATCACGGCGATCCGGGCGGTGTCGCTGTGATGCCCTCCGACGAGGCTGTCCCCTCGTCGGAGGGCACCCCGCAGCGCACCCGCAAACGCAAGAGCTGACCGATGGCCTACGCCACCCTCGCCGACGTGCGGTCATGGCTCGGGGTCTACGACGGTGTCGACGACACCGAACTGGATCTCGCACGCAACGCAGCCACCGACGCTGTCACCGCCTGGTGCGGCATCAACTTCGACCTGGCGGCGCACCCCACCGCTCGAGTGTTCACCCCAGTAAACCGATATCTGCTCGACCTGTCGGCTGTTGGCTGCACGATCGGGTCCACCACCGGGCTGGCCGTCGCAGTCGACGACGACGACAACGGCACCTTTGAGGTTGCTTGGGCGTCCACCGACTGGCAGGTCGAACCCTTGAACTCGATCGGTGTCGGCGGCATTGCCTGGCCCGGCACACATCTGCGTGCCGTCGGCGACTACCGCTGGCCGGTCGGTGGTTCCGGGCGCGCCCGGGTGCAAGTCACCGCTCGATGGGGCTGGCCGGCCGTCCCAACCGGCGTGAAGGTCGCCACCATCATGCTGACGGTCGCCTGGCATCAACGGCGCGCGACCATGACCGGCCGCTCCGGTGTCGACGGCTTTTTCGCTGCGGCGATCACCGACGATCAGGCCGTGCAGGATCTGCTCGCCCCATATCGGGCTGGCACCGCCATGACCGGGATCGGCTGACCTGTGGGCCGGAACCTGATCGAGATCGAGCTAGAGGGCTTGATTGAGGCGCAGAGAGCCTTGCGGAAAGCCGCAGGCACACCGGCAGCAGCGAAACAACTCAACCTCCACATCGTCGAGAGCGAGCTGATTCCGCCGAGCAAAACGTTCGCCCCTGTGCGATCGGGCCGGCTGCGCGATTCGCTCATGGCGGAAGCATCGCCGCAATACGGGTACATCGTCGGCGGCAAGAAGTTTGGGCTGCGTTACGCTTCGGTCATTCATTTCGGCTGGGCTGCGAGAGGTATTGGCCGGGCCAAGCTGAAAGGCGGGTCACGCACCCGAGGCAAACAGCTCATGGCGGCGAACGCAGGCTCGAAAACCGGCGGGATCAGCGACAAAGCCCTGAAGCGCGAAGCGACCCGCAGCCTGACCCGCAAAACCAAGTCGGGTGCGATCAAGGCGCACGCCGTTCGTGGCGGGCCGATCAAGCCGCAGCCGTTCATCTACGAGGCTATCGACGCTCGCCGCACCGACGTGTTCGAAGCGTACGAGAAAGCGATCCAAAGCCGATACGAGATCGAGGGCCTGCTGTGAACCTCGCAGCCATACGGCGAGGCATCGCCAGTGTGCTCGATCAGATCGACGGGTGCCGGGTGTTCGCCACGATCCCTGACAGTCTCGCAGCTTCCGGCGTCACGGCCCTGGTGATCGCCCCCGACGACAGTTACGTCACATATTCCGAGGGCGCCGGCCTGGCGAACCGTAACGACGTGCGGATGCGTGTGCTGATCGTGCCGCCACAGCAGGCAGGCTCGCAGCGTGTGATGGATGAGATCGATGCCCTGTTGTCGTGCGGGCCGGCGGAACCTCGCAGCATTCGCACGCTGCTCGGGGACAACATCAGCGCCGATGGCACGGCGTGCAGCGTCAGCGCACAATCGGCGGCGGTGCGTACGATGACGATCAACGACGTCGCCTGTGTGGTTGGCGAACTGTCCCTGCGGATATTGGCGAGGTGTTAGGTGGCTCTGAAGCGAGTGCGGAACGTGCATCGGACTGGTGCAGCCCGTGAGATCGAGCATCCGCCTGGCCGTTGGGTGACTGTCGAGCATGGCGGCACGATCGACCTGCCGACGTCGCTCGCCGAGTCGCTCGCCGAACAGGATTCGTGGGAACTGGTCGACCTGAAGGCGGCTGCGGCCGCAAAGGAGGCATGACGTAAATGCCGATGAACACGCAGCTCGGCGTGAAAACCGAATCCACGTGGGGCACCCCGGTGGTGGTCGACACCTTCTTTGAGTTTGAGAACGAGTCCATCGTTCCTGAGGTGTCGTTGATCGAGCCGGCGGCGATGCGGACCACGACCCGCACGATCCGTCAGGACCGTTGGGTGCGAGGCATCACCGGTCATGCCGGTTCAGTGAGCATCCCTGTCATGACCAAGGAATGGGGGATCTGGCTGGAGCATCTCGTCGGCGGCAGCGTCACCACCTCATCCATCACCGACAGCACCTACACTCACTCCGCCGACATCGGCAGCTTGTGCGGCAAGGGCTTCACCCTTCAGGTAAACCGGCCGTACGGCGCTTGTGGAGACACCAACGCGCCGTTCACCTATGAGGGAGGCAAGGTCGCATCGTGGACTCTGTCGCAAGAGCAGGGCGGCGTGGTCATGCTGTCAATGGACACGTTGTTCGAGGCGATGTTGCAAACCACGTCGCTTGCGTCTGCCAGCTACACGTCGGGCATGGAGTTCCTGCCGTGGGGTGCGACGTCGCTCACGGTCGGCGGTCTCAGCCTGCCTGTCACGTCGTGGACCGTGACGTGCAACAACGGCCTGAAAGCCGACCGGCTCATGATTCGTGGCAGCTACGCCCGGCGCGAACCGGTCGAGGCTGACATGCGAGAGATCACGTTTGAGGCCACGTGCGACTTTGAGGCGCTGATCGACGGCACCCCGTCCGGTGCGGTCGGCTTCCCGCAGAAAATCTGGACGACCGGCGGGCTGGCCGCAACGGCGGCAGATGCCGTGGAGTCGGTGGTCATCACCAGCAACGGCCCGACGCTGCTCGGAACCACGACCTACCCGGGTCTGACGGTTACGATGAGCGCCGTGCGGTTCGACGAGGCCAACGCGAACGTCAGCGGCCCGGACATGACCCAGATCCAGGTCAAAGGCCGTGCGTTGGTCCCGACCGGCGCAGGCACCACCTGCGGGCTCGCCTACCGCACCTCCGACGCCACCCCGTAACGGAAAGCAGCTCGACATGCCACCGCCCCGGCTCCCGCAGAAATCCAGCAAAGCAATCGCGTTCCGCTTGGAAGGCGTCACCTACCGGTTCGACATGGGCGCGTTGAAAGGCTCCCAGGAACGTGCGCTATGGACCGACGCCGGGATCACCGTGAACGATGCGTTGCAAGCGTTGCAGCGTGGCGCACTGTTCGGCGTAGCTGCCGTCATGTTCCTGGCACGGTTGCAGGCCGGTGAAACGGTCAGCTACGCCGCAGTCGAGGCGGACCTCGACCGGGCGTGGACCGAGAACAACGGCGACATCAGCGCCGAACTGGTGGTGGAGGACGACGACACTGCGGGCCCTTTCGGGGGACAGCCCGAGAGCAGTTAGTGAACGTGCAGCCCGAACTGGCGCACTGGTTCGGGCTGCGACCGGCCGACCTCGATGACCTCACCCGCAACGAGCTGGACCAGTTCCTCGGGCGGCTGCGGAAACTGCCACCGATAGGTGGAATGATGATGATGCAGCCGGCGAGGTGACAGCGTGTCCAAGGAATTGATCATCAGGATCACCGGCGACCAGTCGGGGCTAGAGAAGGCGACCGACGAATCAATCGGCACGCTCAAGGGTTTTGGGTCGAAGGTATCGGCCCTGTCTGTCGCCGCCGGCAACCTGCTCGCCGACGGCATCAAGTCCGGGTTTTCGGCAGTTGGCGGATTCCTCAAGGATTCGATCGGCGCAGCGTCCGACATGGGCGAAACCACCTCCAAGGTGGGCGTGCTGTTCGGCGACGCAGCCGGCCAGATCACCGAGTTCGCTGCTAGCGCAGCGACCGGACTCGGCCAGTCCAGGCAGCAGGCGATGGATGCTGCCGCCACGTTCGCCACGTTCGGCAAGAGCGCCGGGTTGACAGGCGCGCCGCTTGCAAAGTTCTCGACCGACCTCGTGGGGCTGTCCAGCGACCTGGCCTCGTTCTCAAACACCACGCCCGAGGACGCCATCGCCGCTATCGGGTCGGCGCTGCGTGGCGAGGCAGAGCCGATGCGCCGCTATGGCGTCTTGCTTGATGACGCATCAATGCGGCAAGAAGCGCTCGCCATGGGCATCATCTCATCCACCAAGGATGCGCTCACCCCGCAGCAGAAAGTGCTCGCAGCACAATCGCTCATTTTCAAACAGACGTCAGCGGCGCAAGGCGACTTTGCGCGCACCTCGGATGGGCTGGCGAATCAGCAGCGGATTCTGTCGGCCCAAGTCGACAACCTGAAAACACGTATTGGCTCGGCTCTCCTGCCGACCGTGCTGAAGATCACTTCGGCGATCACGCAGCACGTGATTCCTGTGCTCAGCGCATGGGCCGAACGGTACGGACCGGCCGTCGAAGCTGCGCTCGGGCGCCTGAGCGGCTGGATCAGCAAGATCGCCGGCCTGTTCATGGGCGGACAATGGCAGTCGGGGCTCGCCGAGGTAGGCAAGAAGATCGTCACGGTTTGGGCTGACGTCCACGTCTGGATCTATACGGTCGCCTACCCCGCCATCGCGAAGGCTTTGCTGGCAATAGGCAAGGCTTTCGGCAACTGGATCACCGAAACTGCCGTCCCCTATTTGGCCGAAAACCTGCCGGTCTGGTTGCAGACGCTTGCCGACTGGTTCACCGGGACCGCCTGGCCGTGGATCAGCGAACGTGTCGGCGAACTAGCGGAAACGTTGGGCGGCTGGATCTCTAAGGCTGCGGCGACCTTGCAGGCCAACCTTCCGACGTGGATCAGCGAGTTCATCGCCTGGTATTACGGCACGGCGTTGCCGTGGTTGATCGAAAGAGTCGGCGAACTGGCAGAGAAGCTGGGCGGCTGGATCGGCGAGGCTGCGGAGTATCTAGCGCGGAATCTGCCCGGCTGGCTCGCCAAGCTCAGCGGCTGGCTCTACGACGAGGCGATCCCGGCGTTAGTCCGGTTCGGTGCGGCTGCCGCACGCACAATGGGCGAGGTAGCGGAAGCAATCGTTGACGGCCTGATTCGCGGGCTGTGGGGTTTGGCGAGCTATCTCGCCGGCCGCATCAGCTCCTGGGTGTCCGACAACGTGACTGGAGCGATCATGGGTGCGCTCGGCATCAACTCGCCGTCGCGAGTGGCGATGGGTTTGGGTCGTGGTGTCGCCGAGGGAATGGCGCTCGGCATGATCGACGGGCAAAGCCTGGTAGCTGACGCATCCGGGCAGCTCGCCCTCGCTGCCGTGCCGCCGGTCGGGATGAGCGGTTTCACGCCGGCTCAGTTGCCGGGATCGGCCGGCGGTAGTTGGTCCGGCGGCGCGATCGTCGTACAGACCTACATCGACGGCCGGCAAGTAGCGAGCAGTCTGGCGCCACACCAGCGCGAACTGGAACGGAGCAAGCGGTAATGGCGATCCTGCAGATCGGGCGAGCGTTCGACGGGCTCGACGTGGATGCCGCCACTGCCCGCTGGTCCGGCAGCCAGTTGTCTGTCGCCGGGGACCTGTTCCTCGGCGCGGTCACAGCCGCTAACCGGCCTGGCACCGCTGCCGCTGTCCGTGATCGGCTGCTTGCCCTGGCTGCGTCCGAGGATGAGCGGGCAGTGCCAGTCGTCTGGTCTGAGGACGCGTCGCTAAACGGCTGGTATCGAGTCACCGGCGCGAGCGTGGACTACGACCCGGCAAGCCTCACCGACGGTCATATTTCTTGGGCTGCCGATCTGCAACTTGTGACCGGCACCGCCCAGCATGAGGTCATCGGCAGTTACGGCCTCCTGGCAAACGATCAGGGGATCACCAGCCTCGACATCCAGGGACCGATCCTCGGCATCCCGGGCAGCAGCACCGACATGTTTAGCTCGCTTGTCGGGGTTGCGACACGAAAGACCCCGACAAGCCGGACCACGTCGGATGGGACCTGCGACATCCTCTACAACTCGTCGGCAACCTCTTGGACGGCGGCGAAAGCATCGGCCACGTACACCGTCGCCGTGGACAAGCACTACGAGGCGGCCTGCTCGATCCGAGGCACCTACGCAGGAATCGCCGACACCCTGGTGCTAGGGCGGGACATGGAGCCTCTCGCTGGGAGCGGCCTCAAAATCTCGAACGAAACGGTCCGCTGCGGCTTCGCGGCTGGCGGGGCGATAACGGTTGAATGCTACGACGCCGGGACGTGGCGCACCGTTGGTCCGGCCACGTGGGGCCTAACTGCCGCATACCTGCCCGGTGGCGCAGTGCAGTGGACAAACAGCGTTTCGACCTCTAGCGGCATACAAATACTTCGCAACTCGCCCGAGTGCGTCAGCGTCAGGTTGTACAACATCGCCGGGGCGACACAAAACGGCCGTTTCTGGCTCGACGTCACCGTGAAGCGTGGCAGCCGCATCGTCGAGTTCTTGGCAACCTTCGACACGGTCCTGAACGCCAAGGTCGCCCCATCCAGCAACACGGCATCAACGGCGATCAACGGCGGGCTGCGGGCGACATCAAACGACGCAAACGGCAACCGGCACGTGCTTGTCGGGTCGCGAGGCACACAGGTCGTCGGGGCGACTGGAGCGAGTTACGCTTGGCAGACGAACACCACCACCGGGGCGATCGAACAGGGAGCCGTCTCGGGGTCCGACGGCTGGTACACCGCCCCATTCGGGATTGGCGTCGAACTTGATGGCAGCTCGGCGACCGGCATCAACACCGCAGCGAACGTCGCCCTGGAATACTTTGCGGGGCGCACCGAAACTCAGCGGGTGGTTCAGCGGTGATCGAGGAACGCCTGCAAGCTGCTGGCTCCTGGCAGATCAAGCTCCGCGAGGACACCCCGCGAGACATCCTCGACCTGATTACGCCGTTCTCGATGGTGGCGGTCTTCTCCAGCGCGTCGCCGCTTGCGCGAGCAGATTCGGCGATCCTCAACGCAGCCAGGTATGTCGGGATCGTCCACAAACCCGGTCCGCAACAACAGATCGGCGGCCCTGGGCTTGCCGCCTGGCTCGGGCAGGACACCACCGCCTACGACTGCGACGGCACGGCGACACTACCGGAAAGCCTCGCCGCATCAAGCGCAGGTGCGACGCTCAACACGTGGCTCGATTCGCACGTCATCCCCGGCACGCCGTTCACCCGAGGCACAACTGGGCCGACCGGGACGATGGTCGGGTCGTTTCAGTGGGTGCCGCAACGGGCGGTACTCGACGCGCTCTGCGCCAGATTCGCAGCCGAGTGGCGGATCAACCCGGATCTGACGCTCGACGTCGCCGACTACGCCACTCTCTACGGCGCAACGCCGACCGTTGTGATCTCTCGCACCACATCAGGCCGCGAGATCCTCTACACCTCGCTGCACGGAGAAATCGACTCATCTGTTGACGTCGCCGACTATGCGTCGCGTGTCGTCGTGCTGGGCGCAGCAGGACGGGCAGCGTCAGGAGGCTCATCGCCGTGGAAAGGACCCGAGGACGTCGCCGTCAAGGTCACTCGCATCGTCGACTCTCCTGATGTCCCCGCAGGGGCCGAATCCGCCGCAGCGGGCACCTACGTTGCCCTGTTCAACTCGTTGCGGCGCGAGGTGTCGCTCTCCACCGACGAATACGACATCTCAGGAGCGTTGTCTGTCGGGTCGCTGGTCTACCTGTACGACCCGGAGACAGGGATCACCGACCATACCGCCCAGCTCTGGTTTCGCGGCGAAACCATCCACCCGGTCACTGTCAGGTGCATGGGGCTCTCCTGGCCGGTCACGAAAGGCATGGGCGTGGCGCTCCGCACCAACGACGGTGGGGTCAAATGGACCGACCTGAGCCGGTTCGTCGAGTACGAGGCAGGCTCAACGCGCGTGGAGATCGGCGCGGCGCAACCGTTCGCCCAGAACGGCGATCAGTTGTCGCTGCGGGCTGATCTCCGGCCGAGGCTGGAATGGTCGCCCTGGCAGCCGTGCTCCATCACGTGGGCCGCGAGTATCACTAACCCGACGTTGGGTAATGGCACGATTGAGGGCCGTTACCGGCGCGTCGGAACCGTCTTGGAGCTTAACGTGACGTTGACGATGGGGGCGACAACGACCTATGGCGCAGGGGTCTACGCCTTCGTCCTGCCGAATAGCCTCGGCGGTGCAGGGACCGCTAGCCAGACTGGGCATCTGAACATCCTCGACGTGTCTGCCGGGCAACGGTACGCGGGGACCACGCTGATCTTCGCCGGGTTCGGCAACGTTTGGCTGTTTGACAACGGGAGCCCTTTGGCGAACTTGTCGGCGACGTATCCGATCACGTTTGCCGCAGGGGATGTGATTGACGTGACGTTGCGCGCTGAGGTCGCCTAAGGGGCTGCGAGCTAGCGCCGTAACCGCCTGTTGGCGGTGCGGTGTATCCTCGCAGGCATGGACGAACTGGTCGGCGTGCTCAACATGCGTCTCAATGCGGTGGCGATGGACATGCAACCGCAGCCGGCGGACGACGACGTTTCGGCTGACGCCGACGAGGAGGACTGATGGCGCTCACGGTGAGCACTGCCGCCCGTAACGGGCAGATGGACGCAATCACGACCGCCGTCGGCAACGCCGGCAAACTGCGGATCTACGGCGGCACTCGTCCGGCCGGGCCGGGCACGACGACCGCAGAGCAGGTGCTGGCCGAGTTGACGTGCGGCAGCCCGTTTGCCGGTCCGGCGAGCGGTGGAGCGATCACCCTCGGGACGATCACGTCTGCGGTGGCCGGGGCGAGCGGCACGGCCGTCTGGTTTCGGATCACGACGTCCGGGGCGAGCGCGGGGGCGGCTGGTGTGATCGACGGCAGCGTCACCGCAACCGGTGGCGGCGGCGACCTCACGTTTGCGACGACGACTGTGACGTCTGGGGTGACCGTGTCGATCTCGTCGGGCACCCTGACGGCGGGCAACGCCTAGCCGTGAGCGAGAGCTACAAAGAGAAGCTTCGGTCGCTGGGGTTCTCGCGGCTGAAGGGCACGACCCGAAGGCGTGAGGTGGTGGACGAGAATACCGGCGGGCATGCTGGCTTCCACACTGACCACTGGGACGGCAGAGTCGATGCGACCGTCGTCCCGCCGCGAGGTGTTGCAAACCCTCGTCTCCGAGCCAGGCAGGTGGAGGAATGAACATCGACGCTTTGGCTCGCTCTCAGGAGTCAAGGAGTGCGGCCGCTGTGAGGTCGGCCGAGGCATACCGAGCGGCATTGCGTGCCGGATCGGGTGACGCTGCGGCATTACGGCGTGTTGCCGATGTCGCTGCGGAGGAGGCGCGCCTGGCGCGCGTGGCTTATCGGAGCGCCGCCGAAGCGGCCAACCTCCGCACCTTTATCGCCGTCACGTAACCGCTAGAAAGGTCTACACATCCATGGCTATTACCGCTTCCGGCCTCTACTGCTTGAATTTCAAGGACATCCTCGGCAATGACACGGCCGTGGATCTCCTGGCGGACACCATCAAGGTGGCGCTCGTCACGAACAGCGCCACCCCGAACTTCGATACCGAGCGTTCGTGGGCCAACACCTACGAAGTCGGTTCGCCTAGCGGTGGGATCACCCTCACCACCCCGACCCTGACCGTGTCGAGTGGCTCGCTGGTCTTCGACGGCGACGACACCGCTTGGGGATCGCAGACGATCAGCGGCATCCGCGGCTGCATCATCTACGACGACACCATCACCACCCCGTACGCCGACCCTCAAATCTGCCTGGTGAACTTCGGCAGCGACTATTCGGTCACCTCCGGCGTGCTCACTATCCAGTGGCACAGCTCTGGGATTTTCGCCCTCGACCTGACCCCGTGACCCCTCTACTCGTCGGCGAGGCTTTGCGCTGTACCGGCGGGCATGTCTTCCAGCGGGAAGGACGAAGTAGGTGGCGATAACTGTAACCAGCACCTATAGCGGCACCTCCGCTACGACGCTGTCGAATGTGGTCACGTCGGCCTCGACGCAAAAGCTGGTTTTCGTTTCGTCCACGCGGTCGCTTACCGACAGTGACCGAGAGATCAGCACCGTTACCCGCAACGGCATCGCCTTCACCCGCGTGGTCGCGTCCGACGCGCTGAACAACACCCGCTCGGAGGTCTGGTACCAGGACTCGCCTGCGGTCGGCACCTATTCGATCAGCATCACGTACGTGGGTGCTGGTCCGGGATTTGCCGGTAACGGCTGTCTGGTGCTCACCGGCGCAGCTACCGGTTCCGCCGAAGCCACGAACACCGATTCGGCTGCGAGTGGGGCTAACCCGTCGCTATCGGTCACGGCGACCGCAGACGCCATCGTCCTCGATGCCTGCTGTTATGACAACAGTGACGCCGGGTTCGCCTTTGGCGCCGGACAGACCGTGCTTTACAACACGGCGACGACGCGCCGCCGGACATCTTCTTACAAGAATGGCGTGTCCGCCGGTTCTGTAACCATGTCCCAAACGAATACGAGCACAGACCGCTCGTATCTCGTTGCCAGTTTCGCCACCACGGCACCGACCACGATCACGCCATCCCGTGTTGCAGCGACCGCCACCGTGCCGTCCAGCACGGTCAATGCAACGGCGACGGTTACGCCGTCCAGGGTGTCGGCTGTCGCCACCGTCCCGACACCTGGCCGCTCCACACTCCTGACGGCCGTCCGCGTTGATGCATCCTCGACGGTCTACGCCGCTGGCCGGTCCACGACGGTCCTCCCCTCCCTGGTGGCCGCTGGAACGTCGGTGGCTTCGCCGTCGGTGCAGTCCACAGCGGCGATCTCCGCCGGTCTGGTGGCAGGCGCTGCGTCGCTCCCCGCACCGACCGTTACGGGGTCGGCATCTCTGGCCGTCTCCACCGTCGGCGCAGCGTGTGCCGTGTTCGCTCCAGCGACCACCGCGACGGCAACGGTTG
>Ga0049081_10000527_pt1 | contig 14706 bp, 14 predicted proteins | sample GreLakmeER78MSRF_FD_66717 | JGI IMG/M metagenome (GOLD analysis project Ga0049081, IMG submission 66717) | Freshwater lentic microbial communities from great Laurentian Lakes, MI, USA - Great Lakes metaG ER78MSRF | ecosystem: Environmental > Aquatic > Freshwater > Lake | place: Great Lakes...
AAGTCTTAAACAGAGTAGGTATGGTAACTTGTTTTCCTTCTGAATAGTAATAAACATCAAAATGTAAGTGAGCCCAAGAGGAATACCCCGTGTTTCCGGATAACCCAATTAATTGACCCTTTGTAATTATATCACCAACTTTCACAAGTGCCCCTTCATACAAAAGATGCCAATATGCTGCAAACGTACCATCGGAATGTTTTATAACAATATGATTCCCTAAACGTAAGAACTTTTTTTTTGGACCTCCTTTGACATTTGATGATTCTGTTTTATAAACAATGCCTTCTCTGGCAGCATGAACAGGCGTACCTTTTTTTGCCTTAAAATCCAATGCAAATTGTCCTTGATGTGAATAGGAGCCATTGTATCCTTGCATCACCATTGATTTTTCACCAGGGGCAAATGGCAGGTCATACACATAGTTTGTGTCTATATTTTTGGGATACCTTTGAGAAAGTAATGAGAAAGCATTTAAAGAAAGAAGGAAAAAAATAGATTTCAACAGCACAATCAGTTCAATTTTATTGAATAACAAACTTAATTTATTTTATCCTAAAAAAACACAAAGTGTCTAATTTATAAATTTGAATTTTGTTAACCAATTCATATTAGCTTACATTTGTTCATGAAAAAGTGGAATACAGTATTTTATTTGGTAGTTGCTTGGGTGGCATTTTCAGCATTATCAATAAGTGAATTGGAAAAAGGAATTGCAAGTTATTATGGCAAATCTTTCGAAGGAAGACGCACCTCTTCGGGAGAAATTTTACGAAATGATAGTTTAACGGCAGCTCATAAGACCTTGAAATTTGGAACCTTAGTAAAGGTAACGAACACAAAAAATGATTCGATTGTAATCGTAAAGATTAATGATCGTTTACCTAAAAGTTCATCTCGTGTTATTGACTTAACAATTGGTGCAGCTAAAAAATTGAATTTTATTCGTGCAGGACTGACCCCTGTAACTCTTGAAATAATTGAAAAAAAATGAAAAACAACAAATTAATTCTGGCAGTGTTAGCCTTAGTTCTAGCTTCCTGCTCAAAAGGAACAGTAACAGCTATAAGTGAAAAACCAGCGGAAACAACACCTAGTAATCTTGATTTGTCGGCGGTAACTTTGTATGCAGAACAATGTGCTTCATGTCATGAACTGCAACCGCGTGAAAAATATACGGCAACACAATGGAAGCGTATTGTTCCGGATATGGCTAAAAAGGCTAAAATTGATGCTAGCCAAGAGGCAATTATTTTGAATTATGTTTTGGAGGCTGCAAAACCCGAATAATTGGATCCCCGTCATTTTTTAGGATTATCCGCCATGTTTGTTTCTTTTGCATCTTGGTCACCAATTCGCTCACTTTCGGAAGAAATACAAAGAGGAATTGACATTTTTCCTTCCTTATATCTCTTGCATGGTTCGCTCAGAATGACTTCTTTTCAGTTCAGTATATGAGAGTTGAGTCTTTAAAAATAATCGATCTTTCAACTGTTTTAGCTGGGCCATCTGTAGGAACATTTTTCGCCGAATTAGGAGCTGAAGTTATCAAAGTAGAAAGTCCAGAATTTCCAGATGTGACGCGTTCTTGGAAATTACCTTCGGAGAGTTCTAATGCTAATGTGAGTGCTTATTTTTCATCTGTTAATTATTTAAAGCATTATATTCAACTTGATTTCAACGAAAAAGTTCAGCTTGACCAACTTATGTTATTAATTTCCGAGGCGGATATTGTCTTAATGAATTTCAAAAAATCAACGGAATCGAAGTTTGGATTATCCCCTGATGCACTGTTAACTAAATTTCCGCATTTAATCATTGGCAAAATAAGTGGTTTTGGAGATGAAAATGACCGAGTAGCTTATGATTTGATTTTGCAAGCGGAAACGGGTTTTATGTCAATGAATGGAACATCTCAATCCGGACCGGTTAAAATGCCTGTCGCACTCATAGATGTTTTAGCAGCGCACCATTTGAAAGAAGGTATCCTTTTGGCGTTATTGGATCGTGTTAAATCTAATCGGGGTAAAATCGTTTCTGTTTCTTTATATGATGCAGCGATTGTTAGTTTAGCAAATCAAGCCTCAAATTACTTAATGGAAAATAATATTCCTTCACGTATTGGTAGTTTGCATCCTAACATTGCTCCTTACGGTGAGATTTTTACAACCAGAGATAATGTTCAAATAACACTTGCTATTGGAAGTGATTCACACTTTCAAAAATTGGGCGTGATTTTGGGTTTGCCAGATTTAGTAAACGATGAACGCTTTTCTACTAACCAACAACGTGTGAAAAACAGACAGGAGCTAGAGCATGTCTTGTCTAAAAAAATAATTCTCCTTGAAGCGGATCATTTTTTAAATCATTGTCATCAATCACATATTCCTGCTGCACGCATCAAGGATTTGAAAGAAGTGTTTAACGATGTCCAGGCGGAGAAATTGATACGACAGGAAACTATTTCAGGACAAGAAACGAAACGGGTAACCTCAATAGCATTTCAATGGAAATAGAAATTCGTTCGCCAAAAACTAAATCGGAATGGGAAAATTATTACGATTTGCGGTTTCGTGTTTTGCGCGAACCTTGGAAGCAACCTAGAGGGTCTGAAAAAAATGATGGAGATAACATCGGAATACATTTGGCACTGTTTCAGTTTGGTATAATAAAAGCGATTGCCAGATTAGATATATCTGAAAAAAGTATTGGCCAGGTTCGATTTGTTGCTGTTGAAACAAACAATCAAGGCAAAGGCTTTGGGGGCCTTATAATGAGTGAAGTAGAAAAAGAATCAATCGCTCGAGGGGATACACAAATGATATTACATGCACGAGAACAAGCAGTGGGTTTCTATCTCAATCTGGGATATAACAAAGTTGAAAAGTCTCATTTACTTTTTGATAAGATTCAACATTATTTGATGCAAAAGAGGTATTGATTTAAATTGTTTATACACGACCAATAATTAGTTCTGTAAATAAAGTATTTTTAACTGAACCTTTTGGTGATAGATTTGTTTGAAAATGGTTACAACTTGTGGTAGATTAAAATGGCTCAATATAAAATTAAAGATTTAGAGGTTCTATCTGGTGTTAAATCGCACACCATACGTATTTGGGAAAAACGGTATAATTTACTGTCACCTGACAGAACGGACACTCAAATTCGTTTATATACAGACGAAGATTTAGTGATTTTATTGAATGTTTGTCTGTTATATAAGCATGGTGTTAAAATCTCGCATATTGCCAACATGTCTTTTTCGCAAGTACAATCCAAGGTTACAGAAATTCATGGATTGCATAACTCAAATGACAGTTGTGAGCAATTAATTTTAGCTTTATTAACGCTTGATGAATGTTTGTTTCGTGATACATTGGGTGGATTAATACGAGATGTTGGATTAACTAAAACATTTACGGAGCATTTGATTCCTTTTTTAGATCGAATTGGTATAATGTGGTTAGTGGGGTCAATTAATGCATCTCAAGAACATTTTATTTCTAATCTTATTCGCCAGAAAATAATTGCTGAAATTGATAAAATGCCGATTCCAGTAAATCTTCAAAATCCAGTAATGTTGTTTTTGCCTGAGCATGAATGGCATGAGATAAGCTTACTTTTTTATCAGTTTATTTTGCGCGATAAGCAATTACATACCGTTTATTTAGGTCAAAGTTTACCCTTCGATTCTTTAGTGGATTGTATTCGGCAATTGAAACCTTGCGCCTTGGTTACTTCCTGGTTGACTGCAGTTGAGGATAATTTTATTGAGAATTATTTCAAGCAATTAAAAGAAGAGGTAGGTGACACACCAATTTTGGCGGGTGGGTATCAAATTAAATCGAATAGTTCCCGACTTAGTAAGTGGGTCGTTGAAATTGATACTGTAGAATCGTTGATTACACATTTTTCTTAAATTATTTTTCGTTTTCTGTATTTGATTAAAAAAATATCATTATATTTGACTAGTATATAGTCAATAAGTGTTTATTATTAATTTTTAATCAATATGATAGAATTAAGTACAGGAGATGTCGCTCCAAATTTTAAAGGAATAGATCAGAATGGTGATTCTATTGAGCTCGTTCAGTTTTTGGGTAAAAAAGTAGTTTTGTATTTTTATCCCAAAGACGATACTCCAGGTTGTACGGCTCAGGCTTGTAACTTACGAGATAATTTATCAGTGTTAAAAACACGCGGTATTGAAGTTGTAGGGGTTAGTACTGATTCGGTAAAGAGCCACTCAAAGTTCAGTTCTAAATTTGAGTTAAATTTCTCGTTGATTGCCGATAAAAATAAAGAAATCGTAGAGCAATATGGTGTTTGGGGATTAAAGAAATTTATGGGCCGCGAATATGTTGGTACAAACCGCACAACTTTTCTTATTGATGAAAAAGGAATTGTTGAGGGAATCATTTCTAAACCAAAAACTAAAGTACACGCAGAAGAAATTTTGTCTTTACTAAAATAATTTAGAACAACGTAAATAGTTTACGTCTATGTTCTAATACCTTTGTCTTGTTATTTATATAAAACCAAACGATATGTCGAAAAAAGAAGTGAATGTTGAAAAATTAAAAGCCTTGCAGCTTACAATTGAGAAATTAGATAAAGCCTTTGGAAAAGGGTCTGTAATGAAATTGGGTGATAGTCCCGTAGAAAAAGTGGAGGTAATTCCAACTGGTTCGGTATCTCTTGATTTAGCATTGGGTATTAATGGGTATCCGAAAGGAAGAGTTGTAGAGATTTATGGTCCCGAATCTTCTGGGAAAACAACATTAGCAATTCATGCTATTGCCGAAGTTCAAAAGCAGGGAGGAATAGCGGCATTTATTGATGCTGAACATGCTTTTGATCAGTTTTATGCTCAAAAGCTAGGGGTTGATGTGGCAAACTTATTAATTTCTCAGCCAGATAATGGTGAGCAAGCATTGGAAATTGCTGATAATTTGATTCGTTCTGGAGCGGTTGACTTAATTGTTGTCGATTCCGTTGCTGCATTGACACCAAAAGCGGAAATTGAAGGAGAGATGGGGGATTCTCAAATGGGATTGCAAGCTCGTTTAATGTCTAAAGCCTTACGTAAGCTGACAGGATCAATTAATAAAGCGGGATGTTGTTGCATTTTCATCAATCAGTTACGTGACAAAATAGGTGTTATGTTTGGAAGTCCGGAAACTACAACCGGTGGAAACGCATTAAAATTTTATTCTTCAATTAGACTAGATATTCGAAAAGCAACTCAGATAAAAGATGGTGAAGAAATTATTGGTAATCGTGTTAAGGTAAAAGTGGTGAAAAATAAATTAGCTCCACCTTTTAGAAAAGCTGAGTTTGATATTCTATATGGTGTGGGGATTTCCAAAATTGGTGAAGTAGTTGATTTAGGTGTTGAGCTAAATATCTTAAAGAAAAGCGGTTCATGGTTTTCTTACGGAGAAACTCGTTTGGGACAAGGTCGTGATTCTGTTAAATCAATTTTAGCCGATAACCATGAATTAATGGATGAATTGGAAGGTAAGATTAAGGATGCTCTTGCTAAACCCAATGCTGCAGCATTGGTATTACAAGACTAATGTATATCGTTTGGTTAAAACAGCGCGCTTAGGTGCGCTGTTTTAATTTATAGGTGAAGCGTCGAAATAACAGCTGGTAAATCGTATATACTGGTTAAATGAACTGTTTGTAAACCTGCTTTTTGTGCGCCTTCAATATGTTGAATAGAATCATCAATAAACAACGTTTTTTCTGGGATTAGATTATGCTGATTACAAACGGTTAAAAATGTTTCCGGATGAGGCTTGCGCATTCCAAATTCATGAGATACGTGTACTTTTTCAAAATAAAAATCCATGGGTTTTGAATCAACTTTATTCCATTCTCTATGAACAAGATCAAGGTGCAGTTCATTCGTATTACTTAACATAAAGACCCTTACTTTTCCTTGAAGTTGTTTTAAAACATCAATTGAATTTTGCTCAAACTCACCAATCATCGCGTTCCATGCTTGAACTACCTGGTTTGGACTAATTACTTTATTTGAATGAGGAAGTAATTTATTGATAAAATGAGCAGTAGAAATCGCTCCAATTTCATATTGTTGAAATAATTCCGCTTGTTCACTTTGTGAATAAAGTAAGGAGGCATCAGTAAAACCAATTTTTTCAAATGCTCTTATTGTCGCTAAATAATCAATATGAATAAAAACGCCACCTAAATCAAATATTATCGCCTCTATTTTTTCCACCATATTCACATAAAAAAAGCCACTAAAAAGTGGCTTGTAACAGATAAATGAATGCCTATTTATTGTTTAATACAATATTTAAATCAAAGGATACAATTGATTTAATTGTTTCATCTGGTTTTTCTTCATTTACTTTCAATCCTTCAATATTTAAGGATTTAAGATCAAGATCAAAAGTCCCGATAATTGTAGTTTTAGAACCATTATTCGTTAAAGTAACAGGAATATCTTGTTTCATTTCTTTCCCCAATAAAGAAATGGTTGTTGCTAATTTGCCATCTTTATAACCATTCACTTTTACTGATACTTCCGGGAATTTAGATACATCAAAATAATCTTTCGCCGCTAAATGTCCTTTCAAACTTTCTTTTTTATCCGAAGGCAATTCTTTATCCTCAACTACCAAAGAACCCATGTTCACGATAAATTCACCAGAAACATTTGATACCCCTTGCGCTGACAAAGATCCTGATTTGAATTTCAAAGACCCAACATGGAAATCTTCTTCTGATTTTGAACCTTTCCATTTCAACGTGGAAGCCATGGTGTCAATTGTGAATTTTGTAAGAGTAGCTGATTCTGTTGCGTTTGAAGATGCGTTACCTGTTCCTTTTTCTCCACCACATGAAGTGATTAATAAAGATAAAGTAGCTCCAACTAAAATAATTCCATTTTTCATAATAATAATTTTTTTGTCAAAAGTACAAACTGATTGTTTAGAAAATTAAGTTGAATCAATTAATTAATGTTAAGATTATTTGGATTTTCTTTTCACTAGTTTCATTTCGTCCACTAAATGCTTTGCTCCAGCATATTTATCCATTACCCATAAAACATAACGAATATCGACAACCACATTTCGACATCGATTCGCATCAAACATATAATCACTCATTGTACTTTCCCATGTTCGATCAAAATTTAAGCCCATTAAATGGCCGTTTTTATCCAATACGGGTGATCCAGAATTTCCGCCAGTTGTGTGGTTGGAACCTGTAAAACAAACCCATAGTTCTCCATTTTGAGCATAAGGACCATACTCTTTGGTTTTGTGGAGATCAATCATACGCGGTAATAATTCAAAGTCCGGATTCCCCGAGTTGTATTTTGCAATGATTCCATCTAACGTGGTATGTTCCGTGTACTTCATGCCGTCAGCTGGCGAAGATCCTTCTAGTTTACCGTATGAAATGCGCAATGTGCTATTGGCATCGGGCCAATGTTTATCGTTCGGGAACATGATTTTTTTTCCTTCCACATAGCGTTTCAATAAGGTTGTCATTTCACCATTAAAAGCTTGAAAAGACGGACTCGTTTCGCTTCTAAATTTTGTCATTAATTTGTTATAGTGAGCAAATCCAGGATCGTTTTCAACCATGGTTTTGCTTGTTTCATTATAGGAAGACAAGAATTGAATAAATCGATTTTTATCCGTTAAAATTGATTGAGAATAGATCGTATTCGCTAACGTTTGGATTTCATCAACTGACATGGACACATTTCCAATGCGCACGAAGTACTCAACCGTTAGTAATTCAAATATTCTTTTATCAATTTTGTCATCGTAATTTTTAAAAAATCCTTCTGCACTCGTTTTTAACTTATCAATGACAGATTGTAATTCATTTTTTTCTTTGTATTTAGAATAATTGGACATTAAGTCACTGAGTCCTCTAATTAATTTAAAATACTCAGGCCCATAAGAGAAGTATTCAACGCCCATTGCATATTGAAATTCAACATCGATTTTTGATGCAACAAGCTCATTCATTTTTTGAATAACGTCTCCAAATTTTATTTTCCAATCCGGATTACTAATTGCTTTTTCTTGGTATATTTTCTCTCGCTCGATTTTTAGGTTTACCGCATCTAAACGCTTTAATCCATCTATCTGACCAATCCATTTTTTCCATGCATTAGCAATACTTGCTTGTTTGGCGGCATATTGAATTCGAGTTTTATCGGAGCTTTTCATACCTGCATCGATTACGCCTAAAGAAAGATCGCGCATCCGAATTCTTGCTGGTCTCTCCACTTCAATGATGAATTTTAAATAAGACGACACTACATGTTGTTCCGTACTTCCAGGAAAACCGTAAACCATCGTAAAGTCACCTTGTTTCCTGTTTTTAAATGAAATAGGAAGAAAATGAATGGGTTTATATGGAATGTTATCAGCTGAGTAGGGTGCAGGTTTATTATCTTTGCCAACGTAAATACGAAATACGGAAAAGTCACCTGTGTGTCGCGGCCAAACCCAATTATCCGTGTCTCCGCCAAATTTACCAATTGAATTTGGTGGAGTTCCAACAAAACGCACATCCAAAAACACTTCCTTTACCATCATATAATAATCGTTTCCATAATTAAATGGTTTTATCTCAGCTTCATAGTGAGTTCCTGCAACTGCTTTGGCTGTTAACTCTTTAATATAGGCTTGAATACTAGCGTCATCCGTTTTGCCTAAGTCTCTAATTAACTTTGTTACATCTTCAATCCGAACAATTCGAACGGCAGTTAAACCAGGATTGGTTAATTCTTCTTGTTTATTTTTCGCCCAAAACCCAAATTTTAAATAATCGTTTTCTAGCGATGAGTGGGATTGAATTTGAGAATAGCCACAATGGTGATTTGTCAATAATAATCCTTGATCAGATACTAGCTCAGCTGTGCATCCCCCGCCAAATTGAAGAATAGCATCCTTAATACTCGCTTTGTTTACGTTATAAATATCTTGAGCAGATAATTTCATGCCTTTGGCTTTCATATCAGATTCGAATGCAGAAATTAACGAGGGAATTAACATGCCTTCATCGGCGTATAATCGGCCAACAAAGATTACAAAGGCGGTAATACAGAAAAATATATTTTTCATTGTCTAGTTTTTAAGAATGCGAATTTACAATTTTAGCTAATAATATTCGGATTCAAATAGTTCATTGAATTCAAATTTCTACTTTTGTTTTAAATAAAATCAAATGGAGGTTTTTAAATTTGGTGGCGCATCGGTAAAGGATTCTTCTTCGGTTCGTAATATTGGCGCTATTCTAACAAGGTTTGTAGGGGAGAAATTAATTGTTGTGGTCTCTGCCATGGCTAAATCTACAAATAAATTGGAGGAAATTGTCGTAGCAAGAAAAGCTCAAAATTTGACTTTATATAACGAACTTATTCAAGAGTTGTATAATTTTCATTTAGAAATAGTGAAAGAATTATTTCAGGATAAAGATTCATCGATTTATTTTGAAACTGAAACCATTTTCAAGGATTTACAAAACCGATTTTACCAACCATTTCCAGAAAATTATTCATTTGAATATGATCAAGTAGTATCTTTAGGTGAAGTGATTTCTTCAAAAATCGTGGCTGCTTATTTAAGTGAAATCGGAATTTCTTCTTGTTGGGTTGATGCACGACAATTAGTTCGGACCGATAATCAGTTCCAAGAAGGTAATTTAGATTGGGAGAAAACAGAAGAGTTAATTCAATCAAAATTACCCCCAGTTTTTTTAAAAACAGATGTTTTAGTTACTCAAGGTTTTGTTGGTCAAACTCAAGAGGGCTTTACAACGACCTTGGGTAGGGAAGGGTCAGATTATTCAGCAGCGATATTCGCCTTTTGTTTGAACGCAAAAAAAACAACCATTTGGAAAGATGTGCCGGGAATGTTAAACGCTGACCCAAAATATTTTGAAGATACAGTTAAGTTAGATCAAATTTCTTACAAAGAAGCAATTGAGCTTTCTTATTATGGAGCATCGGTAATACATCCCAAAACAATAAAACCCCTCCAAAACAAGGGGATACCGCTTTTTATAAAATCCTTTATTCAACCGGATGAAATAGGAACAGTAATACAAGAATCTACTATAAATGACAATTTGATTCCTTCCTTTATCGTAAAAAAGGATCAAGTATTATTTTCAATACGACCGATAGATTTTTCTTTCATTACAGAAAAAAGTTTAAGTGATATTTTCAGCAAGCTAGCAAAGTATCATGTGAAAATTAATTTGATGCAAAATTCAGCACTTAGTTTTTCATTGCTTTTGGATCGAAAAAAGGCAGATCCGCTACAGATAAAGAAAATTTTAGGGGATTCTTACAAGATTTGGTATAACGATGAGTTGGAATTGGTGACAATTCGCCATTATGATCAGCAGACAATAGATTTAATGACAAATGGTAAAACAATTATTTTAGAACAAAAAACGAGACAAACGATTCGCATCGTTTTGAAATAAAATAAAATGAAGAAATTACTGTCGGAAATCAAGTACACTCAGAATTTAATTATTTCTGGTGTGAATTCTCCTAGCCTAGAGGCGAAATTTGCAGAGATGGGGGTTGTGTCTGGTAAAGAAATTCGATGGCTTTTTAGTGCTCCATTTTCAGATCCAATCGCAATAGAAATTGATGGATATATTTTATCAATGCGTTTAGATGAAGCCAAACATGTTGAAGTTCAGCTGGTTTAATTAGCTGAAAAACAGAGTTTTGATTTTTTGAATTAACGCTTTTGTAACCTTGGCTCGAATTATGCCGTATCAAATGCACAATTCAAAAAAAAACATGAAAGCAAATATCCAAGTGTTAAATAAAAGTTCATTAGGTGTAGCAAAGGAAAAGTTATCGCAACATCGATCTATGGGCACAAAATCAAATTTATCTATTTTTCAAGTTGCTCATTTAATGGATACATTAAAATGTAATTCTGATTCGGAAAAAAACCAACTGCCATCCCTGTTTTTTAGTGTTGGATTGAATTAATAATCAATTACACAATTTTTATTTCATTCTTTTAGTTAATTTTGCTTTATTGATGCAACCTTTCTTAAAGATTAGTTGTCAAGTAATTACCAATTAATTTTAAAGTTTTGAGAAACAATATTTACATTTCTTTTATATTAACTTTTTGTTCAATTCATTTTGTTAAAACGCAAAGTATAGCAGTTAATACAGCACAAACTCCAACACAGTTAGTTAACAACGTGCTATTAGGTTTTGGTGTAACAGCATTCAATATCACAATTAATGGTAGTCCATTAAATGCAAATACACCAGTTAGTAATGTAACTTCTTTTACCAATGCTAATCCAGCCTTTCCATTTGCTGCAGGAATGTTGCTAACTACCGGAAATGGTGTGGGTGCTCAAGGTCCCAATAATTTAACAGGTTTCACGAATAATACACCGGCAACTCCTAATGTTGGAACAGATCCTGAACTTAATGCGATAGCAAATGGTACAGTAACAAATGGAGTTGTATTAGAGTTTGATTTTATTCCATCAGGCGATACAATGAGTTTTCGATATATTTTCGGTTCTGATGAATATCCTGAATATTCGCCGTCTACATTTAATGATGCATTTGGTTTGTTTCTGTGGGGTCCAGGTATATCTGGTCCTTATGCTTTAGCTGGTTACCCGGGTGGTGGGTCAAATATTGCTGTTATTCCCGGTGGAACTCCAGTTACGATAAACAACGTAGGAGATGCCTCCAATACTCAATATTATGTATTCAATGAATCAGCTTCAACACTTACGTACGGTAACGCGATTCAATACGATGGTACAACTGTCGTTTTAAATGCAGCGGCAAGTGTTCAATGTAACCAAACATACCACATTAAATTGGCCATTTCAAATGTTACCGATCAAGCGTTTGATTCTGGTGTATTTCTGGAAGCGGGTAGCTTTGTTTCTGATGCTGTGGCTGTTACTGTTGCAACCGTTTCAGGCGACACTACTATCATTGAAGGGTGTACAGATGCTAATTTTATTTTTACACGTCCAGCAACTCAATTAGATGACACGTTAATTATAAATTATACGATAACGGGAGATGCCATTGAAGGGATAGATTACAATAGTTTAATTAACCCAATTACCTTTTTACCTGGTGAAGATTCAGTAGTTATCAATCTATCTCCTGTTCAAGATGGATTATCTGAAGGATTCGAATCGGTTATTATTACTGTTGAAATTATCAATCCGTGTAACGATACCATTTTCTCTTCAGGGACAATATACATTGGTGATGGACCAATTATTAATATTTTAGAATCGGATCCTTTAGTGCTTTGTGCCACGGATAGTATTCCATTAAGCGTTTCTGCAGCAGGTGGGTATGCTCCTTACACATACGTATGGACAACGATTACAGGTGACCCAATTGGAGCTGGTGATACAATTACTGGAAGTATTTCAGCAAACGGAGTTGTACAATATCTTGTAACTGCAACAGATAATTGTAATTTTTCGAATGTTGACACTGTTTCATTGACCATGAATCAAACACTTGCAGTTGATACGATGGGTACTGAACCATCTAGTTGTCAACCTACTGGGGTTGTTTGGGGACTTGCCACCGGAATTACTGGAGTTCCTACTTACAATTGGACGGGCCCAGGAGCGAATAATTCTAATTTTATAGATGCATCAGTTTGGGAAAATATTCCCTCGGGATGGTATTATTTTACGGTTACAGATAATGTTTGTTCTTCGTTCGATAGTGTCTTTGTAGATTTATTAGATCCACCAATTGCTAGTTTTGCTGTTACTCCGCTAAGTGGATGTGCTCCAATGGAGATTTCAATTACAAATACTAGTCAAAATGGAACGAATTATTTATGGAACTTGGGAGATGGAACAACAAATACAACGCCTGACTTATCTGGATTTACACATACTTTTACGGATACTATGTCTAATCAAGCATACGTGATTCAATTGATTGTTCAGCAAGGCCCTTTCTGTAGTGATACTGCCCTTATAGGTGTTGTAACCTCTGTCTGTGGCTGCATGAATCCGGCTGCTGATAATTATAATCCAAATGCAACGGTGGATGATGAAAGTTGTATTTTCCCTGATCCAATAATTATTGCACCAAACGTGATTACACCAAATAATGATGGTTTGAATGATACATTTATTCTAGAATGGATGAATTTGAGTTCATTGAGATTAGTGATATTAAATCGATGGGGTAACACAGTATATGATATAACTAGTACTGATTTGTTGAACATGACCCCAAGTTGGGATGGCGGAAATGCAGCAGATGGCGTGTATTTTTACCGATACGAAGGTATTGGTGTTGCCGGACAAGAACTGGATGGACATGGGTTCCTGCATCTAATCAGAGATTAATACTAGGTTATAGTTCTTAAATAAATATGTTTATTGAAAAGGAATCATGCGAAAGTGTGATTCCTTTTGCATTTAAACGTTGTTTATTATGAATTGATGGTAAACAGTGAATCTTTGCTGTTTGAATTTGCTGTTAAAGATACTACCTATATCAAAAGCACATCCTTTTCCATAAGCGATGATATTTAAAGAGAAATAGAAATTAATATTGCAATGCCCCAATAAGAATTTGAAACATTGATTTTAAATAATTAGGAGAATGAGAATATGTTCTTTGAATTTATTTCTACCAATTAGCTAAATATGGGAAAGATTAAATTGTTTTCTTAACATTTACAGCAAGCAGCTTATTCCAGTATTTACCGGTAATAAATAATTGATTTTCGAGCTGGTCAAAAGCTATTCCATTTAGCACCTCTCCACGTCCACGATATTTTTTGGAAATTTCACCTGCATTAATCACGGCTTCCACAGCGCCTGATTTTGGATTTATAACAGAGATTAGATCAGTGTTATAAACATTTGCATAAATTAACCCGTCAATATACTCTAATTCATTTAGCTGAGAAATAGGCCCCTCATTCGTATAGGCTTCAATCGTTTTAACAATTTCAAATGTTATCGGGTTTCTGAAAACGAGTTGTTCAGAGCCATTTGACATGATTAGGTATTTCCCGTCATTACATAATCCCCATCCTTCTCCATTGTATTTATGTTCTTTTGGCAAAACTGTTAAACTTTTTGCGTCATAGGTTAAGCACTTTTCATTTTTCCAAGTTAATTGGTAGAGGGTATCGCGTAATACAGTGATTCCTTCCCCAAAATGTGACGCATCCATACCCATTTTTCGAACTAATTTGCCACTTTCCTTGTCGATTTGAGCAACTAAAGTTTGCCCGTTATTACCTGGATCACCTGTTCCTTCAAACAATGTACCTTTATTAAATTCTAAACCTTGTGTGTAACTCGAATCTCTATGGGGGAATTCTCCGGTAACATCTAACCTCCAGTCAGCAGGTTTTTTATCATTCAATATTCTCACTAGTCGTTCATCATTTTCAGTCGTATTATCTTCCAATGTGGCAATCAATGTAAGTTTTTTAGTGCCAAGAGTTAAGCCTTTTGTTTTTAAAACGTAAGAAACTTGATCCTTGGGAGAATTCCATTTTTGAAGAATACTATCATTTAGTTTTAGTTCAACTTTGGTGACTTTTAAACTATTTATTTTAATTTCTAGTTTGGCTTCTTTATTTGTGATGATAGCGAGATTCTCATTAAATTGAAATGTGGCACCAATTGAAT
>Ga0049081_10000529_pt1 | contig 14681 bp, 5 predicted proteins | sample GreLakmeER78MSRF_FD_66717 | JGI IMG/M metagenome (GOLD analysis project Ga0049081, IMG submission 66717) | Freshwater lentic microbial communities from great Laurentian Lakes, MI, USA - Great Lakes metaG ER78MSRF | ecosystem: Environmental > Aquatic > Freshwater > Lake | place: Great Lakes...
ATATTACCAATTTCTACAACTACTAGTACAACAACTATTCCTCCTACAACAACCACAAGTACAACAACTACTAGCACAACATCTACAACAACTACATCTACAACATCTACAACAACAACTACAACATTGGCGCCAGCTTACAATTATTATACTTTTACTCCTTGTTTGGGGGGTGCGCCAACTAATTATAGAAGTTTATTATCGTTAGCGTTATATGATGTATATGCATTACAAGCGTCACCGCCTGATAGGATATGTTATACAATTACGGATATAACAGCACCATCTAATGTGAACAACTTACCAACAATATATGGACCTAAAATAGATTGCAATGATACAGATTGCACGCAACCTTAATAAATTATGGCATTAATATATCATCAAGACCCATTTACCATATCCTTTGACGAGGTGGGTAACGCTTTTGAGTCATTTTACTCATACTATCCTGAAATGATGGGAGAAGTAAATACGACCCTATTTTCATTTAAAAATGGTGCAATTTGGCAGCATACAAATACTACTTATTGCAACTTTTACGGGGTGCAAGGAGATGCGTCTATAACCACAGTATTTAATAGTGGGGCATTAGATAAAAAAACATGGATTTCCATTATGGAAACAGGTACAAATATATGGGCTTGTCCAACGATATATACTCAAATGGATAGCTATGGCACCACAAAGCAAGAAAGTGAGCTTATAGAAAGCGATTTCCAAACCCTAGAAACAGAGTATCATGCTTCATTTTTAAGGGATACCAATAGTCAAGGAGGGCTTCTTGAAGGAGATAGCTTAAAGGGTGGTTATATTGTAATAAAATTTGAGAAAACTAATGCTAATTCTTTCGTATATTTGAACAGCGCAACAACTAAATACATTAACTCACCATTGAATAATAGATAGTGATTGTAAGAGAAAACGATAATATAGTAGATAATTTAGAAGCTTCTATGATGCAATTTCCTGAAGAGTTAATAGATGCGCCACTAGTTCATAAATTTACCGAAGGAATGTACATAAGAGAAATCTTTATGCCTGCTGGTTCTTTATGGACAAGTAAAATACATAAGACGGAGCATCCTTATGTTGTTTCTTATGGTAAAGTTGCTGTTTCTATTGATGCTGACGAATGGTATGAAATAACTGCTCCATATACTGGAATTACAACTCCGGGGACAAGAAGAGTTTTGTTTATATTAGAAGATTGCATTTGGACTACATTTCATAGAATAGATGGTATGAAATCAGAATATAATGATTTAAGTAAAGAGGAGATTGAAAAAATAGTTGAATGGATAGAAGATAGAATATTAGAGCCACATATCAACCAAATTACTGGTACTGATGTTGGCAAAGAATATAAAGAAATTTTAAAAAATAAAAATCAAGAATTATGGCTTTCGCAATCGCAGGATTAAGCACCGCAGCAACTATAGCATTAGTAGGGGCTGGCGCAACAGCGGCTGTAGCCGGTGGTCAAGCTATTGGGTCTAATCAAAGAAGAAAATCTCGTGAAAGGGAATTGGATCAATTTGCTAAAAACAGCCCTTTATATAAGGGGAGTAAATCTATTGATGATTACTATCAACAAGCACTTAATAGATACAGTGAAAATCCATATCAATCTCAACAATATCAATTAGGCGCAATGAATGCTCAAAGAGCTACAGCTCAAGGCATTGGTGCATTACAAGATAGGCGTTCGGCAATAGGTGGTATTAGTAGGTTAGCTCTTGGTCAAACTTCTGCCATGCAAAATCTAGGCGCTCAAGCTGAAGCTCAAAGAAATGCAAGATTTGGTCAATTAGGTGGTGCTGCCCAAATGAAAACTGCCGAAGATTATAAAAAATTTGATATTAACCAAATGACTCCTTATAACAGAATGCTTCAATTAAAACAATACAAATCACAAGCTGCTAATGAAGAATACGCAAGAGATGTAAGCAATACAATGGGGGCATTAAGTAACGCTGCATCAATTGGCATGACTGCTAGTAATCCTGTGCCGGGTGGTGGTTCGGGGGGTGTAGCGGCTAATCCTACTTTAGCTCAATTTAATGCAACTAGAGGGAGCATAGATTTAAGCGGTATGGGGACAAGAAGAGCAGTATCAGAACCTTATTTTGGAGGAAAAAGCGGCAATATGTACGGATTCGGTGGTGACTCTTTGACAACTTATAAGAATTTTTTAAAAAATCCTAGTAATGTTCGCAAATTAAGAGGTTAATTTAAATAAAAAAATAAAATGGCAGCTACAGGACTATTAGGTTTTAACCCATACGGAAAAGGAGTGGCAATAGATTTTTCATCTAAACCAACTCAATTAGCTATTCAATTAGAACAAAGAGAACAAGCTAAAAGAGAAGCTTTAGATAAATACCTTATGGATTATGAGAAATCAATTAATTCAGCAGGGATGCGTAAAGCTGAATCTAATATATTTTTAAATAAATTATCTGAAAACAAAGCTTTTTATATTCAAAATAGAGATAAAATTTTAAATCCAGCAAAATACGGTTATGATGCTCAAAGTCAGTATATGTCTAATTTTAAAGACATGACTAATCTTATTGACCAATCAAAACAGGCTGCGGCTAATGATAAAATAACTACTCAACACTTTATAACTCAAAAGAATTTAAACGCACCCGATGGCTATGCCGAAGCTGTTGAGGCAAGTCATTTACCAATAACAGACCCTAGATATAGACAATTAGATGTTACTCAATATAGGTTCTATAAATCACATGACCCATTTGAGTTTGGTAAAGAATTGAAAACATTAAATACTATACCCGGCAAACCAGAATTAATGAAAGAAGGAAATTATCAATATCAAAGAACTCCAATGGAGGCGGATATTAATAATTTAAAATCATTTTCATATAATAAATTAAGCGATGTTGGATATGTTAAAATGCTTCAAAATCTTTCTAGTGAAGAGTTAGGAGAATTAAGAAATGTATATAGACAAAGGATGAACGCTGAATTGCCAAAAGGTGATGCAAAAGAATTGTCATTAGCATATACTCTTACTAATCTTCCAAAAGATTATACTCAAACTAATATGGTAGAAAGTCCTTCTTTTGCTAGAGGGCAACAAGACGCTTTGATTAGAGGAAGGCAAAAATTAGGGGGTGTAGGGGGTGTTGTTCAAATGGAAAATTTACTTGATAAGACAGGCGGCGGAGGTGTACCCGTAAAAATAGGAAATAGCGGTTATGAGATAGTAGCCGGAAAAGTTTTAGATAAAAATGGAAATCGAGCTACGATTAAATTTAGCATTTCAGGAGGAAACTTCCAGCCAGAATTATATAGTGTTTTGGAAAAATACGGAATTGATTTACGAAGCAGTAAAGATTTTAGAGTTGTTGCTCAAGATGGGAGAATAGAAAGTATCACAGATGCAAAAGGAAAGGTTGTAGATAGAAAAACCATGATTAACGCTCAAAAGAAATTTGATACCGAAAGAAAAGGAGAAGAACCATTATACGATTATGGAGAAGATGAAGAGCCTAAAAAAGTAAAAAAATATAAAGGTCTTGATAAAAATGGTAACCCAATATACGAATAACTATGCCAGATTTAATACAATTAGATGATAAGCGATTAAAGCAATTAGACGGGAATATTAAACAAATGGTTTCTTCAGGAGCTTCACAAGATGATGTTATGAAGTATGCGTTTGATTTTAAAAATCAGTTTGGGTTAAAAAAAAAAGATGGTGGAGAAATATCTTTCCCTACAGAATTACCATCAGTATCTCGCGAGTATCTTGATAAAGGTCAAGAATTGGCTGACGCTAGTTTTCTTAAAAAAATAGGTGAACCAGACCGTTCTCAATTAGTATCTCAATATAAAAGTCCAGATATTAGCTTAACACAGAAGCCTAAAAAAGATTATTACAGTACCAAGTTAGAAAAAGGTTTAATATTTGATAAGGAAGGGCAATTATACGCCCCAAGTTCGGAAGCCTTGTCCAAGGATATAACTGCGGCAGAACAAGCAAGTTTAAAAAAATCAACACAAAAAGATTTAGTAGAAAAGTCTAGGGAAATGCCTGTAGAACCTGTAAAAGAGCCTACAGAAGAACAAGGTTTATTATTAAATTTAGTTTCTTCATTAGACAGAGGGTTTGCTAAAAATTTCATTAGTAACCCAATGAAAGGATTAGGTACATTCCTGCAAGGCACAACTAGAAATGTTTTGGGTGGATCAGGAGAGGGAGCTATAAGTGATGCTTTGATTAAATATGGCGATTACTTAAACAGTGCAATAGAGGAATTAACTCCTCAAGACGAGGAATTTAAAGATACTTTGTGGGACCAAGCTGCACAAGCACTTGGACAAGTAGGCTCTTTAATTCTTACAGGAGGGCTTACGGGCGCATCTGGTAAGGCTGCGGCATTAGTTGCTCAAGCTCCTAAAGGTGCTGTTGCAACGGCTGCTAGTCGCATTGGTTCGCAATTATCAGCTCCTACATCTATAAGCGCAGGTCTTTCTATGGGACAGGCTGAATTTGATAGAGCAATCCAAGCAGGTGCTACTGATGACCAAGCATTTGAGGTTTTTTATAAAAATGCAGTAACAGGTTCAGTATTGGAAACAATACCTGTAATGCAGTTTTTTAAGAGATTTAATAAATCAACCGCAGGAGGGTTAGTTAATTATCTTAAGACAAAAGGAGTCGCAGGTTTTACGGGTGGTGTTGAAGAAATGACCACCGAAATATTACAACAAGTATATGCTAATAAAACAGCAAAAGATATATATAATATCAATCAGTCTATCTTGGATGGAGTAGGTTCATCCGGTGGCATTGGTTTTGGAGTAGGTTTTTTACTTAATGCCATGGGTGCCAATGCTAGAATATTAAGAAAGCAAGGGAAGGAGCAAGATGCAGTAGCTATAGAAAACCAAATTGAACAATATGAGAATAATTTAAAAAATCCTAAAGTTACATCTGGCAATACAGCTAAAGATATTGTTACACAAGGAGTTGAAATTGGTACTCAAAAAGCGGTTCAAGATTTGGATAGAGATTTAGCTAACAATGTTATTACGCCTGAAAAGTATCAAGAAGGAATTGCTTTTGCAGAAAAAGCAGCACAAGTAGTAGATAAAATACCTGAAACAGTAACAGGTGAAAGCAAAGTAAAATCAGTTGAATTATTGGTTGAAAGGAATGATATAAAGCAAGCTAATCAAAATCTACTTCAGCAAAAACAATCAACAGACGAGGCTTATCATGCAGGAATAGATGAAGAGATAAAAGCCAATGAAGAAAAGATTAAAAAAATAGATTCTGAAGTTTATGATATAACAAAAAAGCCGTCAAAAGAATTTGGAACTAAAAAATATGAAATAGATGGAGAAGAAGTAAGCCAAGAAGCATTTGAGGCTTTGACAGGTAAGCCTATAGGTACAAAAACAATAGTAGAGCCTACTCAAATAGGTGGATTAAAGGTTATAAAAAGAGTAGAAGATGCAGGAGGTGAAGCTGTTTACGAAGTAGAAGGAGAAAGATTTTTAACAGCAGATGGAAAGGAATTGGCTGTTGCAAAAGTTAAAATACCAAAAGAAGAAGTTAAGCCAGTTGAAACTTATGAAGATAAGGTAAAGCAAATTTTAATTAATCAAAGCAAAGCTGAAGGATATAGGTATATGGGGGCTGCATCTGATTTGGCAAAAATACCTATAGAAGATATACAATCAAATATTAATGATGCTATTAAGGAATATAAATGGAAAGATATTACAACTGATGATTTACCTATTAAAACAGTATATAGGTTAAAGGCTGAATTTGAAGCTAGAGGATATGGTGAAATACCTGATGGGACAAAAATAGAAAGTATAAAAGATAAAATAGAATCTTTAAAGACAGAAGAAGTTAAACCAACTGAAGATGTAAATAAAGCCAATGTAACTATAGAAGGAACAATAGATGGATATAAGGTTATAAGTGGTGATAAGACTAATTCAATAGGAGATATAAGACAAGATGCAAACGAAGCTAGGGCAAAAGGTCAAGATACATTTACCAAAGAAACTATTAAAGATGGTAAAAAGATATTTACACTAACTGATACTACAGTTTCAGATGCTTTTGGCAGACCGGGATTTAAATCTGCATCTATATCATTCCCAGAAGGAACTAAAGTTACTATGGAAGATGTCATGTCTAAATTAAAATCCGAATTAGGTATAAAAGAAGAAGTTAAACCAACTGAAGTAAAGGAAGAAGTTAAATCAACTACTAAAGCAGAATCATTTTTCAATGATGCAGATGTTATATTCCCAAATGATGATATTAGAGGTGGATATGCTGTAACAAATGAAAGCGGCAAGCAAATTGGTAGAGTAAAAATGTCGGAAGTAGATGAGAATACGATAAAAATAGATGAAGTTATTAGTGAGAAAAGAGGGGAAAGAACTGGGAATGGCTCTGCAATAATGAAAATGGTTGTAGATAATGCAGATAAAAACAATGTAAAACTTGTTTTAACTCCTAATCTTATAGGAGAAATGAAAGCCAAGGGATTTGAAACTGCGGATAAATTAAGAAGTTTCTACGAAAAATTTGGTTTTGTAAAAGATAAAGGAAAGGCTACAATGACTAGAGAGCCTAAAATAATTGAAATAAAAGAAGAAGTTAAACCAACTGAAGTAAAAGAAGAAGCGGTTAAGCCGGAAGTTAAAAAAAGCAAATTAGAAGCATATAAAGAAAAGTATGCTCAAAAGCAGAAAATTGAACCAATTAAAATAGAAGATAATGGAAACCCAATCATTGCCAAAGACCCAGCAGAAAATGACATCGCAATCGCAAAACTTGCAAAGCAAGACAACCCTGTCGAAGAGTCAAGTATTAAGGCTATTGAAGGCAAAGCAGAAGGCGATATCAAAGCTAAACTCAATGAAGTAATAGCAGAGGTTGATGATAAGATAAAGTTAGCTACTAGGATAGAAATGGTAGCAATGACCGATTTAAAAACAGATGAAGCTAGTTTCCAAAATAGAGAAGGATTAAACCTTAAAAAAGTAGATGATATAGTTGCAAACTATAACCCTAGTGAATTTGACCCAATAATATATTGGACTGACGCTAGTGGTCAAAAATATACATTAAATCACCATAGATTTGCTGCTGCTCAAAAACTTAAACTTGATGAGATACCTGCACAAAAGTTAACATATCCTTTAGGACATCCTAAAGAATTTCAAGTAGTTCCTGCTACAGATAAAGCTGAAGCTATAGATTTTGCCATAAATAGAAGTAATGCAAATAGGTCTATGGAAACGGCTGTTGAAAGGGCAAAGGCATTAAGAAAATTACAAAAAACAGGAACGAAAGAGGAAGTTAACAAGTTCCTAGAAAGAGAGGGTAAGAATAAAACCAAAATACAAAATATTGCCGCATTAAACGAAAACGGAAAGACTATAGATGCGTTAAAAATGTTTGGTGATGCTGAAGATGTGCAATTACAAAAAGAAACAGAACAAAGAAGCGATTGGATAGGAGAAGCTAGAAGAAGAATAAGCGGACTTACCAATGAGCATGAGAACGAAATGTTTGATTTTTTAATGGATAAAGATGCATCAAAGCGTATAACTAGCAAAGCTGATTTTATAAGTAAGGTTACAAGCCTTGCGGGTGGTTTTGATTTCAATCCAGAAAACCCATTGAATTTAAAGAGATTTAAGTATCAAACAGAAGGAGAAAGAGCTTATGATGAAGTAACAGGTCAACTTAAATCAGAAATAGATACAAGGCAAACCAAAATAGATGATTTAAAAGCTAGATTTTCAGACCCAAGCAGAAGGGATTATATACCTACTAATAGCAGGGATTACGAACAAACAAAGAAAATAGCGGATGACCAAATATCCAAGCTAAATACAGAAATAAAATCATTCCAACAAAAGCTACAAGACCACTATAAAGAAAAAGGTAAGTATCAAGGAGGAATAGAGCAAGGTGGGTTATTTGCAACCGAGCAAGCTACTACAGAAGAGATTGATGATATGTCAAATATTGTTAAGGATTTTTATGATGATGGCATTGTTAAATTAGATGACATAAAGAAAGAGGTAGCCAAAGAATTAGGGTTTAATAATAAATCATTAGAAGATGTAGTAGAGCGAGCGTACAATAAAATGGTAATGGAATATACTCCTGTAGAAATAAGTAAAGGAGTTATTGGTAAAGTAGGTGAAAAATTAAATGAACTTGGAGAAGAAGGCGTAGTAATGCTTGAAGATGACCAATCTATTTTTGCCAAGGCAGCTCAATTAGAACAAGAAGGCGGCAAGATAGATTATGATTTAAAAGAGGTAAAGGATGGTAATTTAATTAATATAATAAATTCTTTTTTTTCTTATATAGGCAGAGATTATAAAGAAGGTTATATGACTCCTAATGAAAAAAGGTCTGTTGCACAAAAAAGTAATTATGGAGGAAAAAGGCTAAAGAAAATTTTAGGATTTGATATTGGAGAGCTTAATTCTTTTACACCCGAAAATAAATTAACAAGAGAAGCGTTATATAAAATAAGCGATTTAGTTGGAGAAGGTAGAAATGCTGAATACGAAACCGTAGATGAACTTTTACTTGCATATAATAAAGCAAAAACAGATGATAGTAATCCTGAATTAGTAAAAACCGTAGAATCGATAATACAAACTCCGACAAGCGGGAATATAAGATTTCAAATTGAAGCAGGATTTAGAGGCGCAAACGATATGCTAGTTGCGTATAGATATGATACAGACCAAGTGGCTAGAGAGAGATTTGATATACCAAAATTAAAAAAAATTGGGGAAGGCAGTGATAGGGTTGTTTTTGATTTAAAAGATGGGAAAGTTCTTAAAGTTGCAAAAACACCAAGAGGATTAGAGCAAAATATATACGAGGGTGATTATTACTTGTCAGGGACAATATTACCTGAAACTTTTGAAAGAGGATTGAATTATGTGGTAGTAGAAAAAATTAGCCCAGCGATAACAAGGACTATTGATTTAGGGATTGCTGATATAAATATTGAATCTGATAAAAAAGGAATTGGTAAATTAAATGATTTGTTAAAAAAATTAAAACAATTTACTCAAAAAGATTTTGATAATAATGATGGTAATTTGCAAGATATTTTAGCTGAATATGACTTAACAGATATAATGAATTATGATGTTATATGGAATGATTTTACAGCTAAAAGAAATTGGGGATTGAAAGATGGCGAACCATTGCATTTAGATGGCGGAACATTTGGTGGTATTCAAATGCTTGATAGATTTAAAGGTAAAAAGCCATTAAGTGATTCTGAATTTAGAGATATTTACAATAAAAGCAAAAAGGCTAAAATTGAAAATAAAGATGTAGATAAGTTTACCAAATTTATGGCAAAGCCAAGTGGTGATATTTTAGGATTTACTTATGGCAAAACTATATATTTAAACGCATCAAAAATAAACCCAAATACTCCTATACATGAAGGAGGTCATATATGGACAAAATGGGTAAAAAAGAATAACTCTAAAGTATATGATAGAGGGATGGAATTGGTAAAAAATTCAAAATACCTTGAAAGAGCAAAATCTAGCAAGTTTTACCAAGAACAGGCAGCAAAGCTACCACAAGCTGAAAGAGAGGCTTATTTCCAAGAAGAAGCCCTAGCAATGGCTATTGGTGATAAAGGCGCTCAATTTGTTGCAGAAGCTAAAAAAAGCTCATTTAAAGAGTGGTTAGATAACTTATGGAACGCCATTAAAAACGCGGCAGGATTTGATAATATAACGGCAAAAGAATTGCAAAATTTAACATTTGATGAATTTGCAAAAAGAGCCGCTAGGGATATACTTTCACCAAAGAGTGAACAATTAAAACCAACACAAGATGCCATACAAGAGCAATCAGCAAAGGAAGAAGTTCCACGTGCTATTAGCGCAGGGGAAAATATCACCGAAGGTGGTGAAGGAGTTCGACCAAGCAAGCAAAGGGCTAAAATTACCGCAGAAAGTAAAGGCAATGAAGAAGCCGTAAGGATGCGTTCTCTTTATAAGCAAGTTATAACAAGGTCAAAAGGGCTTACAGAGGAACAAAAATCAATATTAAAAAACGACCCAAATGCACTTTATACAGTATTACCTATTGCTGAAAGCAAAAGAATAGCATTGGAATTAATTCAAGAAATGGGCGTAGCTGAAGCTGTAGCTGAAGCGTCTAGCTCAACAACAACATTGCAGCCGGTAGAGAGGACAATGATTTTAGGTGCCGCTATGGATTACTATGCAAAATTAGGTAAAGAAAAGTTGAAGGAAGGAGATGTGCCATCAGCTCAAACAGCAGCAAGAAAAGAAATAGATGCAAATGAAGAATTAAGAAAAGTAGCATCAACATTAGGTGAATTAGGAACAGCATACGGAAGAGCTATTAATGCCTTCAAAGAAATATACAAACTATCAAGTTTAGCCCTAGAAAGAAAGCTTATAAAAGATGTAGAAGAATTAAACAAAGAAAGAGAGGAAGGTGCAACAGAAGATGCAAAACAAATTAAAAAGATTATTACAGAGGATGCATCCGACATAGAAGATGTTGCTGATGAACTAACTAATGAAGAGATTGAGTCAAAATTAGACGCTGCCAAAAAAGTTTCTGATTTAGAAAAACAAGTTGAAGATTTAAGAAAGCAGATATTAGAAAGAGATAAAGCACAGAAGGGAACAAAAAAGAACCCTTTAAGAATAAAGAGAATAACGAATGATACCGAGTATGACAAAAGATTAAAAGATTTCAAGCAAAGAGCTAGAAGTATTGCTTCTAAAGATGATTTAGTTGATTTAACTTATTTTGGATTATACCATATAGAAAATGGAGTAACAAAATTTGCTGATTGGTATAAAGAAATGTCAAAAAATTTCAAAGGTTTTAGAAGCCAATTTAAAAACATATACAATAGTGTAGCAGAAAAAGCAGCAGAGAATGGGGCAGATAGAAATATGTTTGATAATGATGAAACAATACAATCTGTATTAGATGATTTTCAACAAGAAACGGATGCTAAAAAAATAGTACAAGCGACAAAAAAAGTAGCGCAAGCCAAACTTAAAAGAGAAGAAGAGAATAATCCAGAAAGAGCCGTAAAAATTGCCCCATCATTAGCAGCAGAAAGAATTAGAAAAGATGCTGAAAAGAATTTAGATATGCCATCTACAGAAGTAGAGCAAACATATTTGAAAAGATTAGTAAAGGTTATCAATAATAAGGCAAAAGAATATTACGCAGAGAAAAAAGAAAATATAAGTAATGTAAACGATGTATTAGCTTTTGCTATTGCCAATGGTAAAAAAGATTTTGCTATATGGGAAAGAACTCAAACAGAATTAGAAGAGCAGATAGACGAAGATGAAAAATTAACCGAAGATGAAAAAGAAGAAGTAAAAGATTTTTTACAGGCATATAGAGAAAGTATTTTTGAAACATTGCTTACAAAAAATCAAATATCAGAAGCGGTAAGAGAAAAACTTATAGAAAATGGATATTTTGTTGAAAGAATAGTAAAAGGCAAGCCTGTAAAATCAGTTGATTGGGCTAAAATAACAGGTAATGCAAGCACTTTAAAAGAAGCAAAAGAAAAAATAGTAAAATCAATAACAGATTTAGGATTTACAGAAGCGCAAGCAAAAGGCGAAATTAATGCTATATTGGATTATTTTGATGCAAAAATATCAGAAAAAAAGACTGCCGAAATAAACAAGTACTTACAAAAAGGTATTTTAAATAAAGTTAAAGCATTAGGAAAGAAAAAAGTTAAAAGAAATAGCGTTGATAAATTAGTTGAATTAAATAAAAAAGGATTACTTGATGATGCTAAAATAAAAGAAATACTTGCAGCAGAATTAGGTTTAATGGAAATAACTAATGATGATTTAAAAAATTTAAGGGATTGGTCTAGCAAAGTTGATGATGAAAATACTCCTATTTTTATTAAAAAAGAATTTGAAGAAAAAATACAATACCTATTTGATACAAAGTCTGGTAATATAAATTATTTGGAAAACAGAGCAGCTAGTATGTCTAATAGGTTATCTAGTGTAGTTAATCAAGTAATTAACTTAACAGGTTTCTTGCGTGCGCCATCTACATTAATTACTGTGGCAGCTACAACGGGAAAACCAATAGTAGCAGCAAGGGTATTTTTGAAAGAACTTGTCAATGCCGCTCAAGAGGCAAAAACCATAATGAAAGGAAGAGTTAGCAGAGGTAGTTCTTTTGACGATTTAATAGGAACTGCATCTGGGCAACCAAGAGTAAGATATTTAGAACAAGGTAAGGGTAAATTTTTAGGTGGCAAAGCCCTAGGAAAACCAATATATGTTCAAATTGGCGGTAATAAAGTAGACTTAAATCCTATTAATTTTGGTTATTCTAAAATAAAATATATTTCAAGATTATTAGAAAGCGCAGATACTATGGCTTCTGGAGCTATATCTGGTCTTACGCAATTTAGAATAGCTACAAAAGAGATAAATAAATATTATCCTGAATTAAGCGCAGCTCAAAGAAGCCAAAAAGTATATGATATACTATATAGCGTAGATAGGGCAACTGAAAAGCCAAAGGCTATAAAAGATTTAAAAAACGCAGGTGTTGCCAATCCTAGTGAAGCAGAAATAAATAGAACTATAAATGAAAGAGTAGAAAGAGCTAGAAGTGAAAAATTGGCAAATGATTTTTATAATCAAGCAAAATCATTAAATTTAATTTCAGAAACAAAATTAAAATCAGACGGGATAGCTAACCCTACGGAAGATGAAATTTTAGCTCAATCTTATAAAACACTAGGTTCTACACAAGCTGCTGATTTAGTTGCAAGAGGTGAAAGGCAGGCAGCTAGAGAAACAGGTAAGATGACGACAAGAGGTATTACTTCAATTATTCTTCTTCCTGTGGATATGATACAAAAATCATTAAATTCAGGATTAAAAAGCAAGTCAAAAGCGGTAACTACATTATCAGAAATTGGTGATGTTAGCTTCTCGGTATTAATGCCATTTGCAAACTCAATAGCTAGGTGGGCTGAAATGAGTGGTGAATTATTTGCCCCATACGGCATAGCAAAGGGCGCAGCTTATAAAATTGGATCAAAATTTACTAGTAAGGAGTCTAAAATATCAGCTGAAGAATATAGTGATTTAGGTGATGATTATTTAATAAGAGGTACGCAAGGTTTAGCTATAGCATTGGCTATAATGTATGCGGTAGGGATGTTGAACAAAGCTGAAGATGACGAGCAGGAAGAATTAGGCAAATCATTTACAGGAACGGCAAGAGAAAAACAATATGCTCAAGAAAAAGTACAGAGTGTAGGAAAACCAAAGCAATCAGTTAATATAATGGGTACAAATGTATCATTAGCATTTTTAGGCAACCAAGGTTTAGCTATAGGAATGTATGCTGATTTCTTAAAGTTAAGAAGCAAAAGGAAGCTAGATGAGAACATGACCGAGAGAGGGGAGCTTTTTATATCTAGTTTAGCAGCAATGGAAGCATTTGGAGGCTATATGTTTGATGCCACCTATTTAAGTACTGCAAAAAAATACGGAACGGCTGCTTCATCTTTAATTGAAATGAAAGAAGAGGGCTATATGCCTACGCTTGGTAGAATAGCGGGAGGTATTATATCATCACAAATACCATTTAATAGGTTGCAAGTCGAGGCGGCTACATTATTTAATCCAAAATCGCAGTCATCAAAGGATTTTGGTTCTAATTTATTGGCTCAAATGAGTATTACAAGGGCATTTCAGTCAGGTAAACCAAACTTTGACTATAGAGGTAGAGAATACGACTATGGAGATATATATGCAAATAGCGCAGACGGGATAAGAAAGATGTTTGGTAAAGCCAAATACGGAGATGAGATAGATGTATTTTTAAGCGAAATAAACTTTGCAGCCACCGATGCCTACAGAGAAACAAGAGATGAGGATAATTATAGGTTTTCAATATTAAATCCAGATGACACCAAAAGGTTTATGACAAATGAGGAATATTATGAATTTAAGAAGAAAACAGCTAATAAGTTCAATGAATACATAAAAGAGGACTATAAGGACATTAAAGATGAGGTTGTAGATGAGGGTTCATTAGCAGATGTGCAGAAGCAGATTGTTTCTCAACTATTGTCAGACGCAAAATCAAATGCATTTATAGAAATACAAGAGTTAACAAAATATGATGATGCGCAGTACTTAAGGCAACTTGCAAAAGAAAAGGAAAAAGCCCAAAAGGTTATTTCCAAGATAAAAAAATACTACAAAAAATAGTTTAAAATTTCTTATATTTGGAGTAAAATTCAATATAATGCCAATAACTAGCTATGGGTTTTCAATGTCGCAAAATAGTGGCACTCCCAATATAATTACTGCTACAGATACAACAGTAGGTACAGATACTACTATTACAAAAAGAAGAATTTATCTTTTGCAATCTAATGGAACTTATTTAGTTCCTACAGGTACGCTTACTGATTATTCTGATTGGGCAATTACAAACACAACAACACGCGCTCCATTAACTATTAACCTAGATGTATTAACACAAGATACTGCATTAAGTATTACTGTGGAATGGTTAACAGCTGCAAATACAGTGATGGGTTCGGTTACAACCTCAT
>Ga0049081_10000530_pt1 | contig 14666 bp, 27 predicted proteins | sample GreLakmeER78MSRF_FD_66717 | JGI IMG/M metagenome (GOLD analysis project Ga0049081, IMG submission 66717) | Freshwater lentic microbial communities from great Laurentian Lakes, MI, USA - Great Lakes metaG ER78MSRF | ecosystem: Environmental > Aquatic > Freshwater > Lake | place: Great Lakes...
CAAATCATACACAACAAAAAGGAAACCATCATGAGCAATCCAAACTTGTTTCAGGAAATCGAGTGCGATGAGGATGAAAATCTCCACGTTCAGGCGTTGTTTGATGAGCTTTGGGAAGATGAGGAGTACGCGGCGGAATATTATAATTGGGAAAATATCATCTCATGAGCTATGTCATCTGTGTCGCGATCATGCTGGTTTTTTACTTCCTTTTAATGGATGAGGACCAATGAGAAATTCACATATATCTTTTCACGAGGCCCCGCCTGCTTTCAATCCGGACTATCGTCCGGGAATGGCTGAAGCTGTCAATGCAGCCTATGCCGCATACTGTGAGTTGCCAGACTCACCGAAAGGATTGGGTCCTTGTCCAATCAGAAAGGCGAAGTACGCAGAAATCTGTAAGAATCTGGAACGTAAGTTCCCCTCACTGCGTGAGATTACATGCCCGGAGTGCGGGTCGGATGATACTGATCGGCACCATATTGAGAATTTCGCCGTAGGCGAGGTGTATTATAGGTTCTGTAACGAGTGCCAGCACTCGTGGGGACATGGTTGAAAAATTAGCACACGGCCAACGGTGTGGGCGTCCGAGCGGCTATAGACGTTTCGGTGGACACACGCTGTGCGATCTTCTAGCTTAGCGGCCAGATGCGTACAGAGACGAAGGTTCGATTCCTTCTTGGCTGTTTTACCGCCCGGTAGTTGGGGCCGAAAGGCCCCTTCTACCAAATACTGTGGGCCGAATGGCCCATTGTCTTCTGCTTCACCCGACGCTTGCGGCGGGTGACACATCAACGACAACTCTGGGAAGGGAACCTTACCATGCAATACCTGAAAATCGTTTCTTCATCTGTGACAACACCGACCGATATGTTCACACTGGGTGTGAGTACCTCACGCGGGAAGGATGATAAAATCGGCCAATTTGGTTCTGGTTCCCTAATGGGGACACTCGCATGGTTGCGAGAATTCGGCGAGGCTCCCGTATTCATTCTGAACGGAGTACGGGTAGAATTCGATTCGAGACCAGTCCTGAAAAGTGACGGAGAAGCTTTCCATCAGGTCACAATGAATGGGCAACCTTTGTCGGTTGCTCTGGAATACGGTGAACTCGACTGGAAATCCGCAGAACTCGGTCTGCGGGAGTGGATTTGTAACGCAATCGATGCAGGTGCCGATATTCATAAGTGCCTGCGGATCGTCGATGAAATTTCGGCATCAGATGATGAGGTTGCCGTTTTCGTACCATTCGCTGGTATTGCTAAAAAGTACTACCAGAACATCGACAAGTATTTCCTGCACTTCTGTGGAAAAGAAAAGGTCCAGTATATTGAGAAAAATAGTATCTCAAAGTGCCGGATTTACCGTCGAGGAATCTTCATCCGGGAACTGGAAGAGCAGTCGCTCTACGATTACAATATGGATTTCGATATCAACGAATGTCGAACAGGGTCGAGTGATTCAATCGTATCGACAATCGCTTATGAAGTTGTCTGTGGAAAAAACGAAGAACACGTTGAGGCGGTATTTCAGGCTGTTCTGACGAATCAGGATTGCATCGAAGTCACCGATTCAACATACGAAAATCTGTATGGACACTGGAAAGATATCCTACCCCTGAAGGATGTGCAGATCCGCACGCCGAACCTTCATAAAGAAAACTGTATACCTGTGCTAATGCACTGGTATTCGCGAATCGTAAAAACTGCCCCGAATCTTGACGGGTTGCTGACAACATCCGCCAGTGAAATCGCTGGATACAAGCTGGCTACTGCATCTGACGCTACCAGAGCCATTTTCGATAGTATCTGCTCGATGATCGAAATGCTCGAAATGACAGGTGGCCATGGTCGGCCAAATCTGGAAATCTTCTCAACGAATCAGGGAAATCGGCCAAAATGTTTCGGGTATTACGATAAAAGACGGCAAACCGTGGCAATCTGGGACGGTTGCCCAGCATGTGCGAATACAATCGCTCATGAACTCGGCCATCATTATACAAAGGCAGACGATTGGAGTATGAATTTCGTCGATTTCGGATATGAACTGTTCTCGAAAATGGTGGCACAGTTCTGAAATTTCCCGCCCGGTGGGTGGGGCTTCGGCCCCGCCCATCTTGTAAAAAAGAAATGGGGACTGTGGGCCGAAGGGCCCATAGTCTGCTGTTTCATCCGTCGCTTGCGGCGGATGACACTTTAACACGAACTTCGTTCGGAAGGAACTTTCGATGAAAACGCTCATGGTTTTTCAGAATTCAGAAGCGTCGGCTATTTTAGACGCGGCGAAAACATGTGAACCTAGTTATTCCGTATATCCAGACGGTTCTCGCGTGAAATACCCGGTCCCTATCGGGACCCAGACGAAGTGGGTACAGCCAAAGGCTGAATCTAGCCTTACATTTGAAGATGCGTGTGGCCTATGGCCACATTTAGTCGGGGAAGATCAGAGTCCAAGCTGGGGCTCGGCTGTATTCACAGCCGAGAGTTGGCCTGAATGGGCTAGTGAGTATTTCGACACGTCTGGCTAGCCAGCCGAGAATTTCTTTTTTACCAGATTTGCTTTAGCAAAAGGACAGGCTTGGGGCTGAAAGGCCCCTTGTCTGCGACTCTAACCGACGCTTGCGGCGGTTAGCACTTTATACCGAACAAGAAGGATTACTGATGTCACCCGATCAATCTAAGACAATCAATGGAATTCTTATTGAAAAATTCTACTGGGCTGGCGAATATGTGGTTTATGTTAACCACTATCTCGTCACCACAAACTTCGAAGAAACGTGCCGACAAGTAGAGGCGGGTGAAAAATTGACCTATCGGGATAGGCCATGATTGAAGCCACACAAACAGAACTCGCAAGGGAATACCTTGCGAAATACGTGGAAATTTTTGGGTCCGAACCCTTGCGTCTCGGTTCCCGAGATGGTATGATCGTTAATCTGTTAGACCTAAATTCAATCCGAACCTTTAGGGAGAATTGCCATGCTGTTGAACGCGATCAATTGTTTGAAGACACCAGCCCGTGAAGCATTGTTAGGATTGTACGATGAGCTAAGTGAGGCGATTTGGATTCCCAACTCGGTCCTGCCCCATGCGGAGCACGGGCAAAAAGAGTGGGAAATGGACGGGACAGCATCTGCCGGGAAAATCTACGGGCGTACCGCCGCCGATCTGCAAAAGGTGGTGAAGTCGAAATCATTGTCAGAACCCGTCCTGAACCGAATGGGTAAAGACGAAAGGATTCTGTCGTATATCGACAGAGAAACCGAGGCAATCAGCTTCATCGAAGATGAAGATAGATTGTATCGGAATCAGGTGACTTTTTGTAAGCTTATGTTAGATAATGGGGTATTTTCCGAGGAAGATTTCGAGACATAGTCTCGGGGAGGAATTATGGTAAAAGTCAAAATCATGGGGCGACTTCGTCGCCAGAAGACTGGGTCGTATTTAATGGTAGAATTTACTGTCTTTCGTGGGTCTGCAGAGGAGACCGCGAACCAGATCAGACTGACTGTTTCAACCATGTTCAAAGATTGGGAGTTAGTGGAATTACAAAACTAGTAAAAGAGGAAAGGAAGGCTGTGGGCCGAATGGCCCATAGTCTCTTGCTCTACCCGACGCTTGCGGCGGGTAGCACTTAAACGACAAACGGTGCGACTCGGGTGATTCTTCGGAATCACGGTTGACTTCTCTGATTCTTATGTTAGAATCAGGGTGTGACGCGGGGACACAATTTTTCCCTGCAAATTTTGAGGCTAAGCCTCAGGGAGATTCTCATGAACGCATCAGAACAGATCCGCAGCGTGTTCAATTTCGACGTGGTCAAGCTGCCCCTGACCGGGCCTGACTCGGCCTTTACTCCGCACTATGGGCTGTTCCGACAGGATTCGGGCCAGTGTGTCGGGTCAGCCGTTAAGAAACGGTACACGCCTCACACGACCGACGATGTCGTGATTCTGGCCGATGCAGCCATGGAAGCCTTCGGGGAGTCCTCAGTGAAATGCCACTGGAACGCGGGCCACAATGTCATTATTCAACCCACCGACGACCAGCGTCGGGCCATTTATGGCACGGCGGATAATATCTTCATGCGGTGTCTCATCTCTGCAGGGTACAACGGCACGCCTTTTCGAGCAAGTCTCGGAATGTACCGGGACGCCTGTAAGAATCTCTCGATTCCGCGATTCGTGGAAGGGACGACTTCGGTCATCCGCCACACCAAATCCCTTCGTCCAAAGATGAAGGAACTGGTTGCCAGTTTCGAGCGAGTCAAGGCAGGTTGGGAAACGTTGGCGAGTCTGGCAACTCGCATGGAAGCGAGCAATGTCCGACTCGGTGATTTTCTCCGCCATGTCTACGGCGAGCCTGAGGCAGGCTCGAAAAGAGGGGAAACGATCCACGCCCAGCGAACCGAAGCCATTTTTCGTCGGGTGCAATCCGAAAGGATTCGCACCGGACGCCCGGACTTTTCGGGGGACTTTACCGTGTCCGTGTGGGAATGTTATCAGTCGATTCAGGGGTATTCTCAACATTCCGAACGAGGAAGGGCAGCACGCGAAGACGACTTCGCTAGAATCTTAAGGGCAGCGGATGAGCCACACGTTAAAAAAGCGGAACAGTATGCTTTAGAACTGATTGCCTAGAACCCAATTAGCGAACGCGACGAGTTCATCGCTCGTCGCGTTGCTTTTCATTCTGTTCGCTTTATAACTGAGGATTTGAACATTACCTTTCACATATCCGAGTTTTGGAATTATCCTATCTAGTGTTGCGGAATCATCATATATCCGCGAATTTTCAGTATATTTCAATTCTATTCCCAAAGCTGGACAGTGCGTAACCCGGATAGAATTCAAATAATCCCTATCGATGTTAAAATGAACACCAGCTTCATCAGCCCTTTTTTTGGCACTTTTTAACTTGTCGTTCCATGGATCATTTTTTTTACGCAACGCTATCCGCTCTTTGTTCTTTTTATAATACTGACGATGATAATTGATATATTCTTCGTGAGATGCATAACCGCCGTTAACCCGCTTTTTACTCATGTATTTTGCCTTGTAAAAGTAGACACTTCCCATATATGTATACGCCAAGGAGTATCAAATATAATTAAGTTGGGCTGAAAGGCCCATGCCCTGCCGCTTCACTCGACGCTTGCGGCGAGTGACACTTAATACACAAAAGGAGACGAACATGGCTATCTGGCACAACATTGACGATTGCCCTGATTGGGCCGTGATTGAAGTTAAGAGACTCGCCCCCGGTTTTGGGAAGGGTTTCACTGTGTCCTTAGGGATTGATAATACAAAACCAAATGAGTCCTTCGAGGATTGTGCGAGACGCATAGCGGATCGATTTGATTGTGACCAGAAAGATCTAGTCTTAACGGCGGTGTTTTAATGGTCTATGACCAAATATTTCAGTATGTTGTAAACGACGTAATCGTCTCATCCCATTTCTTTTTACAAGGAAAGAATGTAGCCTATGAAAATCACATAAGCGGGAATCGTGAGGAATTTGCCTACGGCAGAGAAGTACCAGAGAAAATACTTAGGAATCTAAGATTAGTACTTGACTCGGACAAAGTCCGTGATATAATTGGGTCAACAAGTTAGCCCGGAAGTATTGACGCGATCTTTTGTGATTCTTCTTCTTCTGCGTGACAATTCGAACAAAGTAACTGACATTTTGCTATTTCTTTTTCAAGCTTCTCAATAGACACACCTCTGAAAGTTGCCCAAGAAATTTCAAAATCTTTTGTTTCTTTGTCGAGATGGTGAAAATGCAAAGCTCTTGCACACTTTTTGTATCCGCACTTAACACATCCAAACTCAAGTTTCAGATTAGAAACAAAATCACATTTTTCCTGTTTATGTTTCTTAACTAGAGTTTTGTGTGATTCTCTTCCAGAAAGGTATTCTCTCATGTATGCGTTGTAACAAATCTTACATTCGGATCTTCTACCTAAAGATTTTCTTGTGCCATCTTTTTTGTATTTTCTTTGAAGACCAAATTCGTTCTCGTCTTTTGATTCTCCGCACTTACAACATTTTTTCATAAAAGCTCCGAACCAGTTAATATAGAAACACTCTCTATATTAAATACGCCAAAAAAAGAATTTCTCAAGTTTATAACCATTCTTTTTGTCTATAAACTTCAGGGCGGTGTCCTCGACGGTTTTGAGGGCCGTGCTTATAACGCGGTACACCTAGTTCGACTCTAGGACTGCTCATTTCCAAATTTGTTTCTATTTCTGTTGGGGTTTTTCGACGAAGGAGAAAAATCGTGAAAATCAGTCGTGCTGAATTGGTTGAAAAAATCAAGGAAACTCACGGTTCAATCTTCGCGGCGGTCTTCCGCAAGCGTCACACTGGCGAGATACGCAGGATCAATTGCCGGACTGAAGTCCGGAAGTATGTTAAGGGGACGGGTAAGTCAGTGGCTCCCGAGTGCCAGCTTATTACGGTTTACGATTTACAGGTCAAAGGGTATAGGAGCATACCCGAGGAGGGTTTAGTCTCTGCTACAATTCAGGGAGAAACTTACGAAGTTGGCCAGTAGGCCACTTGAAGTTCAAGAAATCTGTGGTACAATTCGCTAGGAATTAAAACACTTTTTGGGCTATGCCCGCAAGGAACTTGCCGTGAGAGTTGCTGAGTCAATCAAGGTTTCCCAGTGGTTTATTCAAAATCGTGATAACCTGCTCAGCATGTCTCGTGCTGACATCATCAGGATTATCCACAAAAACTTCGGGGTTAAAATTGGCCCCGAGACTGTTAAGGAATTCGAGGCTTCCGTCGATGTAGTCAGGGTTCCGGGGAATGGAACCGGGGCAAGAAAGGACCGATCAGTGATAATCTCACGGCATCTTATCACTATCCTGAAGGAATTCGGGAAAGAAGTGCCAGACGATCTGGCCGATATCGCCTCGGGTAAATAAATTACTCGCGAGGAACGAGCGGGCCTCATATTTTAGTGGTAGAATACCGCACTTTCACTGCGGAGATCCGGATTCGATTTCCGGTGGGGTCATTCAAGTAAAAAGGAATATAATCATGTCACCAGTGCAAAAATTCATATCCGATCTTAAAGCTGAGGGTTTTCGGGTATGGATTCCGGGTGGGTCTGGAAGTTGGGTTTATTTCAGTTTTAATGATCAACTGGGATATGCCACATATAGTCAGATTAATGCTTGGGAATTCATCACAGTACATGTCCCATGCATAGAATACGGAACTGGTTTCAGATACGCTCATTTGATTAATTACAATCTGACTGAGTACGCGAAAAACTGCTGTCAGACATCTGTTCCTTATGGGTTCGGCACCTGCAAAGTTCAAAAATGGAAGCTGGAATCATGGATAAAGAAAAATCCCACGATGAAGGAAGTATGAGACCATTGACAACAAGGCAGCGGCTCGATACAATTATGATAACGGCTGCGGCACTCGGAATGAGCGTTCCAAATCCATTTATGAGTGATTGCGTTAAATCACAGATTCCAGAAAAGCCTTGCCTAAACTGTGGCGAGATGAAACGACACAATAATTCCTTTTGCTCTGCAAAATACTGCTCGGTATACCGAGAAAGGAAAAGAAGTGAAACTCGTTAAATTCTCATGTGATTGTATCGGAACCGAACCAGTCGATGGGCTAACTGTAATTTTGAGAGCCTGCGACGGAGAAGGGAATATTTCCTTTTTTCAGTCGAACCGATGTCATGAAAAATCCTACAGACCACTTGACTCGGACGAAGTCCGAGATATAATTGAGGAGACAAGCAAGTTGATAAGTAACGGATATCACTTCCGTGAAATGAAACGGCTTATGAGGCGTTTCTAATTTCCTTCTTTAGTTGAGGATACGAAGCCGATATACCTAGCGGCCACATAATCTGGGCTGACGTAAGGGTTTGGTTTAGTGGTTCGATTCCACTATCGGCTTATCTTGCAAGAGCGTTTTACGATCTTTTGGAATGTGTGAGTTGTACGCAAAACAAAAAACACATTATCCCGTCAATAGGTTTGGAATCTCAACTGACGTTAACTTTGAGTATCCAGCAGAAAATTTCTTTTGCAGTTTCTTTCTCAGCTATAGACGAAAGTAAACGCTAGTGGCGAAGTCCTTAAAGTGTCGCACAGTACAGCTTTGAACCTGTACAAGTCTGGTGGTTAGCCCACCTTGGGGTCTAAAGACTGCGAACACGCTAAACGCAATAATACACGGGGGGTCTGGGAAACCAGATCCCCTTTTTTGTTTGGGCCGGATGCCCCAAGGGACGCTGCTACGTCTGGCCGTTCAGGCCAGACGTGTACCGATGACGATTGACCAAATTAAGAATCTTTAGCCTAAACACTTGACTCTGTCACTTTCAATGATAGAATACATACATGAGACACGAGTGACACAAGGAGACAAAAAATGAAGTGCGGCGAGTTTTATCGATGTGGCATGGATGGTAATATTTACCTAGTTGTTCGACGCGCAAACGTTGACTATGCTTTGCTATCTATTCATGATGGTCAGACCATATGGGCTAATGCTCTAACTCTGGAAAAATTACATTCTAAAACATGTTATGATGAGTTGACTAAACTCACTGGTAAAATTTCTGTAGAAAATGGCTTGACTCGGGCTTAGCCCGTGATATAATTGGGTAGAGTACTACCCCAAAACGCAAGGAGAAAAATCATGGTCAAGTTTTCAAACGCAAATACTAAGCTTAAGAGATTGTACCAGATTCCTGAACTCGGGAAGTTTCTGGTGAAACGAAAAATCTACAGCTTTGACCTGTTGTCAGGTCATTCCTGCCCGTTTGCGAGCAAATGCCTATCTAAGGCGGTTGTCACCGACGAAGGACGTAGAATACAGGACGGGCCGCATACTGAATTCCGCTGTTATTCTGCCTCGCAAGAAGTTTTGTTCACCGCCGCGTATAATCTCAGAAAAGGGAATTTCGACGCACTTCGGGGAAAATCTAAAAAGGAAATCTTCTCCAGCCTTGAAGCTGCTCTCCCAAAGAATGCGGGAATTGTAAGATTACATTCTTCGGGCGAATTCTTCTCGCAAGACTATTTTGACGCATGGCTGGACCTAGCGATAACTAGGCCAGAGATATTGTTCTATACCTACACAAAATCATTGCCATATTGGGTCAATCGAATCTCAATGATCCCGGATAATTTAATATTAACGGCATCATGGGGTGGTAGACGTGACGATATGATAGAACAGTACAATCTTCGTTCTGTCAAGGTAGTATTTCATCCTGAGGAAGCTGAAGGTCTCGAAATAGACCATACGGACGAACATGCGTGCAGACCAAGTCTCAAAAATCAAGACTTCGCGTTGTTGCTTCACGGGGTAAATCCACAAAAATCAAAAGCTGCCGAAGCAATCAAGAGAATGAAGAGAGAAAAAATCGAATTTTCTTACTCATAGGTGTCTTTTGCGGTGGCATATCGCACATAAGGGAATACACTTAGATAATTCGTTGACTATGTCATCCAGATTGTATTCTTTATTTCTAATCATCGCCCCAATATTGATTTCTTTATTCTCAGTATTGGTGTGATGAAAATCCAAAACCTTATAATTAGATATGCCACAATCAGTACATGATGACTCTAGTTTATATTGTTTTACGAATTTGAATTTAATGTTGAGATAACCAACATCAGCATTACGTCTGATTCTAGAACAATTAGCGCAAACAACCACACATTCATCTAGCTCTTTAGCTATCTTCTCGATCCTGTATCCATCCGTCACCATTCTTGAAATACGCACTTTCTTATCACCTGAATTCAGACAATCAAATAATGATGTTTGATCGTCACGCAAACCACAATCACAACACCCACGTTTTAATTTAAATTCATCAACAAAAACTCTTGCCGCATCTACCATTTTACTTTTGTATTTTCTCTTTTGCTCCATAGTTTTTTTGTTATAGTATTTTTCTGGCTTAAGCCACCTTCTAACCGCCGGAATGCTACAACCTAATATTTCCGCAATCTGTTTTGCTGAATGAGTTGTAGATAGTTCAATAACTCTGTCACCTAGTACTGTCATTTTAATTCTCCAAAAAGAAATCTCCACACTATTTAATACGCCAAAAGGAGCGACGAAGTCGTGAAACCATCTGAACTTAAGAAACAGTTTGCCAAATTGTTGGGCGTAGCTACGCATATCACGGCAGATTACGGCGATATCGAAAAAATCATCGATGCCGTATTCAAAAATGAACGACACAAAGAAGGATATGAACTCCCATGTCAAGAGGGAATGCGTAATGATACGGAGTTTACAGTATCGGTTTATCCAGAAAAATTGGATGATAGTGACGCTCAATTAATATTCTCGGGAGGATGGCCGATGTTCTCCACCGGAGATATGTTGTGTGAAATCTGCCGACGTGGTTTAATCCCATCTGGCGATTATTTAATCTCAATTTCGTGGTAACGTAGCCCCGCAGGTAAAAAGAAAATAATATGATCCGCACACAGACAAACTTAGGGGAAACCCTTATCATCACCCAGACGGGTCGAACCTGCCAAATTAAAGTTGGCAAACATACCATTGACATTCCCCATAGTTATGATAAGATGGAGATGGGCGTGGATCACTGGGATAACGGCGTACTCATACAGAATGCATTTCCCTTTTTATCTGTTGATCATAGGGAATTGTTTCTCTCTGGTAGTTTTGGTTTATCTTTTGAATGGGATGAAGAATAAATCGGGCCGATAGCCCGCTGGTAAAAAAGGAAATGGGGCAGTTATGAGATACTTCAAACACCGCGATTTCTGGTTTAAATCTGTTGACGGTATTCCGTATTGTATCCTATTAAATTTAGTAGGGGAAATTTATGTTCTGTATACCGACAATGTATTCAAGCAAATTGATCTTATGGATAAGGCAGACTTAGAGCTTTATGTAGCAGAGGGTAAATGGGTTGAAGTTTCAGAAAAAGAGTGGGCTGCCTTCGCTAAAGGATACGAATTAGGAGCGAACAATGAAGCACTCAGACTTTCGTAAAATCAACATCGGGGATAATCTTTTAACCCTCGGGGTTCTCACGAACCCAAATGGTATACTACCGGCTGATACTGTGGTGAAATGTGCCAGTGAATTACTCCACGGGCCTTCAGGACCATACAGGAGAGTTGTAGTAAGTCAAACTTTCGTTGTGAATGCATGTGACGTGGGCGAAATCGCCCAAAGGATTCAGATTGACCATTGACTCCAGCAGAGCTGGTGATATACTTCTTTCTTTAAGAGGGCCTGAGGCGAATTTATGAGCAAACCAATAGCTGAAACCTTCGAAGAGCAGTTAGCCCTGATCAATCCGGACAAACCTTTAAGGGTATACCGTAATTTGAACAGGAACGTGGACGGCCAAAAGGGCTGGTGGTCTGTGAAACAAGGTGTCGTGAGGCTTCACTGTAGCCAGATACGGCTAAAGAATGTCCGATTTCTTGTAAACGAGAAACTCAGACAACAGGTGGTAGACACGAAACGAAAAGTAGTTCATGCTTTCGTAGAGGGTTACCTGACCAAAGAGGACTACCCGAATCTCGCAGAGATTCGCTATAACCCCTATGAAGGGCCTACCTTTAGAATGGGCGAGTCTTCAATTTCCACGGCAAGCTTCGTCCATCTATTCCGAGATGGCAACGCTATGAAGGTGATGGGATGACCGATAGAGAAGCCCTAAAAAAGATTGGCCGACTCTTGTCGGACATATCTATGTGTGATATGATGGTAGCAGAAGTGAAGATAGCCGACCTATTGGTAGGACTTGGCATACTAAGGAAGGTTGATCAGTCCCCCACCGACGTGGAGGATTCAGATTTGTGGTTAGAATACGAAATGGTCGAATAGTTCGGCCATACTATTTTTTAATTGGGCCATAGGCTCAGAGGAGTTTGAAATGTCAGAAGTAGTAGAAACAACAGAGACGAAGTCCAATGATTTCCACAGCCAGTACATGGAGTCAGTCCAAGCTGGTGACACGATGCCGCAGTTCGCGGCCCGTGTTGGCCTCAAGGTCGGATCTGCCATAGCTCGTGTGAGCAGCATCCGTGGAGAGTTGCGAAAGAAGGGAGCCACTGAGGAAGAAGTCAACAAGCTCTTCCCGTCCCTCACCCGCGTGGCCGGTTCAGGCCGCGCGAAGAGTAAGTCCGACTTCATTGACGCCTTGCTTGCCAAGGTTCGGTAGGCTTTACCCAATAAAATTGTGGGATTTCTTCACACTTTTCGGCCAAAGGTGGTATAATACCGAGATGAAAGTAATCAAAATCATCATGTTCGTAATCTTTTTGAGCCTAATCCGTGTTATGACTGAGTGGAGAGATGACAGATAATCTAGTTTTGGCCGAATTTGAGAAGAAAATACGTCATCTTGAAGCAGAAAACGCGGCCCTGAGGGCCGAAGTTGAGGAATTGGAAAAGGAGCTGGAACTTATCCAGTCCGCTCCTAAGATGAAGCGAAGACAGAAGTGGGATGAAGACTAGCGGACTACGTCCGAAGCTACTGGGGGCTCGATGAAAATCGAGTCCCCTTTTTTTTGGTCTCGGGCTGAACGGCCCGAGTGAAGCTGCTTCGCCGCCGGGATTAATCTTTTCACCTTGCAGGGCTTATGGGCTTCTAGCTCTTATATGTGGTTTTAATTGCCCGTACCAATCTGTTTGCGGCCACAATTATTTTTCCAAAAACATTGGGAAAAAAATTATTTCGAGAAATTTTGAAAATTTTTGGGGTGAGGCCCTACTATTGAGGCAATTCATCATCGTATAGTATCTTATACGAGGAGCGCAAGCGACGAGGAGTGAGCGACTAGCGAACTTACTGTTCGTTAAATCGGTCAATGATCACTCTCTTAAAAGAGAAAGGGATGCTGTTTATTGTTAAACATAATATTTGTTAAATCTTAAAAGACATTGTGATTCTGTTTAACGGTATATTTGTTTAACAGTAGGGAAAACTAGTAAAAGAAAAAATGTATATGTCTATCCCAGAAATGGGATTATTTTTGTGTGTGGGCTGAATCGGCCAATGGAAACCGTTTCCTCGTGCCACTGTTTTACTGTGGTTACGACCTATGGTCGATTTTAATATTGACTCGGGCTATATTTGGTTGTATCATAGCTACTGAAGACATCTAGTAAAGAAGAAATGGTACATGATGGGCTGAATCGGCCAACGGACGCTGATTGCCCCTTACACCGTATTCAACAGTGGTTAGGACCTATAGGAGATATTATGGACCCAAGACTAATAATAGGATATTCATTATTGGCCATCTTATTCATATTCTTTATAGTATGCTTAGTGGCGGGTATAGAATATCAGAGTTATAGACTGGACCTATGCTATCGGGCCATTTACTCAATACTCAAGGACAACCCCGGCTTTGGCGAATAGAAGAGTGTCCCTTTTTCTTTTATGAGGTTCGCCATGAGTAAACTGTTTAAGATCTTGATCTCCGTAATTTGTGTGACTTTCTTGTTGACTTCTATGCATGTTCTGATAGAATATAACAAGACAACATGGACACTAATCAGCTTAGGAGACGACGGAGAACCTTTCGCGATCTTCCAAAATGGGTCTTGTAAGATTAGACTAGGAGTTAATCTGTCCCAATTTGAACATCTAAGCTATTATGAACTATATGAAATAGAACATAGGAATGGCAAATTGATAAGTTATACCGGCTCCGGTGGTAATCCACCAATGTCCACCCCATAGGGAAAATGAGGTTTTGACCATAGGGAAACATAAACCGATTTGTCAAAAACATTGGGATTTTTCAAATTTCGTCCAAAATCCAGAATGTCCACCCCCCTAAATTTCGATCAGATCTTGACTTTGGGACCTAAAATGGTACAATCGGGGCCTAATCGGCCCCCGGAAGGCCGAACCCCCTCGGGACGAAGTGCCGAAAATGCTGGGTTTTTTGATGAAGTATATGGTTTTGACCCCCCAAAATACAAACCGTATCCCCTATCGGGTATCCATGACAGATTTTGACGGTATGATGACAGATTTTGACAGATTGTGACAGCTTCTGAAAGGTTTTGAATGAAAGATTATGGTGGAAAATGCATTATGATCACGCGAGAAAGCTAAAATACAGCCCAAATTCACAAAAAGCCGGTCTCCTAGGTTCTCTCTTTGTTGCTTTTGGTATATATGTAGGTTTATTACTTATTGTTCTTATTGGTTCTTTATTAAAAAAGGTGGGATTGATTAATGACAAAAACTAAATACAACAACCATGTAGTAATTGCCCAACTCAGAGCTGGTGGATATAAAGTTAGTATCCGTCATAAAAGAGAGAAAAAACTTATTCCGACTCAAACAGTCGAGATTAAGGGAGGATTCTCAGTCAATTATATTGAAACAATCTGCCCGAAGGGCGGCGAAACCTCCGTATTTATCCAAAAAGACAATGTTATCTATACTGGAACGGCCACCTGTCGCAAAGACGAGTTCTTCTTTAAGAAGGAAGGGGTCGCTGTTGCTCTTGAGCGAGCAATTGAAACCTTGGCCAAATTTACCCAAAGTAAGCCGATTGCGGTTATTACAACAACGATCAGATAAAATAAAAGACTAATGATGTTACTGAGGAGCGGTTCTTGAAATACAGGTATCACTCAG
>Ga0049081_10000531_pt1 | contig 14662 bp, 9 predicted proteins | sample GreLakmeER78MSRF_FD_66717 | JGI IMG/M metagenome (GOLD analysis project Ga0049081, IMG submission 66717) | Freshwater lentic microbial communities from great Laurentian Lakes, MI, USA - Great Lakes metaG ER78MSRF | ecosystem: Environmental > Aquatic > Freshwater > Lake | place: Great Lakes...
AATGGGATGTTGTTCCAACTATGCTTACTCAATGCCATACGGATGAAGTCAAAGGATTTATGGGGCAAACAACCGATTTTAAAAAGGATTATATTAAAAATAATGTATTGATTCTAGGAGAAAATAAGGCGCTAGGCACTGCTAAGTACATTCATGGTGAATTTGGTCAAGGAACATGGACTTTTTATGCTGGACATGATCCAGAGGATTACGAGCACCGTGTGGGAGATCCTCATACAGATTTAAATTTACATTCAAATTCTCCGGGTTATCGTTTGATTTTAAACAATATCCTTTTTCCTGCAGCAAAAAAGAAAAAAAGAAAAACGTAAAAATGAATTGGAAACTTGAAAATGAATCGAGCCTTCCTGATGTAGCTGCCGAAATCAGTAAATTTATACCCAAAAAGGGAATTGTTCTATTCGATGCTGAAATGGGTGCTGGTAAAACAACTTTAATTCGATCACTTTTATCGATTCTTACCTTCGAAGAATTTCAAGGCTCTCCAACTTATTCTTTGGTCAACCAATACGTTTCGAAGCAAAATACGCCCATCTATCATTTTGATTTATATAGACTCAAGGATCAAAAAGAATTGTTTGATATTGGATTTGAAGATTATCTAACAGATGACTCGCTGTTATTCATTGAATGGCCTGAAAAAAGTTTAAAATTCCTTCCGGATAACGTTTATTGGGTGTATATTCGTGTTACTGATAACAATCACCGCTTAATTGAATTGAAACATGATAACAGATCCTGAAGTCTTAAAAGGTTTGATGCAGAAAGGAAACTTGCTGCCACAAGAGGAAACCCTTGAAATTAAAAAAAGAAAAGGAAGTCTGTTCATTGGTATCCCAAAAGAGATTTCATTTCAAGAAAGGAGAGTGGGCTTGGTACCAGAGGCTGTAAATTTATTAGTAGCAAACGGTCATCGGGTTCGTGTGGAAGCAGGTTGTGGAATTGGTGCAAACTTTTCGGATAACGATTATAGTGAAGCTGGTGCTGAAATTTGTTCAGACCGTAAAGAAATTTATGCGTGTGATATTATTTTTAAAGTTGCTCCACCTTCCGAAGAAGAAGCGGATTTAATGGTTGGTAATCAAACATTTATTTCAGCGTTACAAATCGCTACTCAACCCAAAGAAATTCTAAAAAAATTAATCGCCAAGAAAATTACAGCTGTTGCCTGGGACTATATTAAGGATGAAGAAGGAGTGTTCTCGGTGGTCCGTACTTTGGGCGAAATTGCAGGAACTACTTCTATACTTGTGGCTGGTGAGTTACTGTCCTCATTTTCATCAGGGAAAGGCATGATGCTTGGTGGTATTGCGGGTGTTCAACCAACGGAAGTTGTGGTGATTGGTGCAGGAACTGTGGGTGAATTTGCAACGCGAACAGCTCTTGGTCTTGGTGCATCTGTTAAAGTATTTGATAACTCACTCTCTAAGTTAAGGCGTCTTCAAAATGACATAGGATCAAGGGTTTACACATCGATAATTCAACCAAAAGTTTTAGCAAAAGCGATTAGAAGAGCCGATGTTGTAATTGGAGCACTGCGATCTCCATTGGGTAGAACACCTTGTGTAGTTTCCGAAAGTATGATTGAATCAATGAAGCTTGGTTCTGTAGTTGTCGATGTTAGTATTGATCAAGGAGGTTGTTTTGAAACAAGTAGAATTACCAATCATATCGACCCAACGTTTGTAAAACATGGCGTAATCCATTACTGCGTTCCAAATATTGCATCAAGAGTTTCTAGAACGGCATCTTTTGCGCTTTCCAATATTTTTTCACCTCTAATTCTCGAAATGGGAAATAATGGTGGTTCTGTTGAATTGATTCGCAGAAACGAAGGATTTAGAAATGGTGTTTATATCTACAAAGGAGTATTAACTAGTGAAGTACTGGGAAAAGTATTTGATCTGAAATATAAAAACATTGAATTACTATTGCCTAGATTGTAATGTTCAGCCAACTCAATTTACCGCAGGCGCAATTACAAATTTCAAGAAGAGAAAATCAGTTCTTTGTTACTTGTTTGGTTAGAAAGAAAAAGATTTTGTTAACTCCTGAAGAATGGGTTAGACAGCATTTAATTCATTATCTTGTTCATTTTAAGGGGTTTGCGCTTGGAAGATTGGCTGTTGAAGTTAATTTAATATTTAATGGATTAGCCAAAAGAGCAGATTTAGTTTATTATGACGAAATGCTTTCACCAAGTTTCTTATTTGAGTGCAAAGCAGCCGATGTTCATTTAACTACTGAAACAGTTTTTCAAATTGCTACCTATAATAGTCAGTTGAATGCCCCTTTTTTAGTGATATCCAATGGAATGGATCATTACATTTTCGAAAAAAAGAATTCTGAGCTTGTTCCTTTAAATGATTTACCCGAGTCTAGAAGAAACTAAATATTTGATTATTCTTTAAAATATAGTAAAAAGTACAATAACTTTCTGATTTTGAAACTTTTCAAAAAATAAGTCGAAAGAATTTGTACATTAATTTTTTATTAATACATTTGAAATGTCAAAATGACACTAAGTATTTATTAATCATTAATTCAAATTTTTATGAAAAAAATTTTTACTATTTTAAGTTTAGCTCTTTCAACAACAGCGATTTCTCAAGTAACTGTTACTTATCAAGTTGACATCACAGAATATATCGCTGGTGGAGCTACTTTAAATGCAAACGGGATTCGTGTTGGAGGTAATTTTACTACTGCTGGTGCAACAATTCCAGATTGGACACCTTCTGACGCCGCAAGTGCAATGACAGATTTAGGTAACGGATTATGGTCCATCGCTGTTAACTATCCTGCTTCTTCTGTTGGAACAACTCAATTATACAAATTTGTTAATGGAGATTGGGGAACAAACGAGGGTGTAGCCAGTTCATTAATCGCTGAAGATAGTTGTGGTACTGATGATGGTGGTGGTAATATCAACCGTACGTTGATAATTCCAGATACAAATACAACTTTAACTTTCTGTTGGGATAAATGTTCTGCTTGTGAAACAGGATCAATTGGTGAAATAAACAAACTTGAAGTAAAGACTTATCCTAATCCTGCAAATGATATTATTCAATTTGATATCGAAGCAGAGAATTATTTAATTTCTATTAGCGATATTTCGGGTAAATTAATAATGACTTCTGAAAAAGCTATAGTGGATATTTCTCTTTTGAACTCAGGTATTTATACCTACTTCGTGAATTCAGCAACTGGTTCTGCGAAAGGTAAATTTATCAAAAAATAATAAATTACAATTTATTTGAAGAGCCTAGGTTGTAATATACTTAGGCTTTTTTTTTACTAAAATAAAACCCAACTATGAAAACTGTATATTCCCTTTTGTTTACTGTCATTTCATTCCTTTCCTTTGGTCAAATTCTGGAAGTTTCTCCGGCTTTCCCAACGGTAAATGATGTTGTCACAATTATTTATGATGCAACGGAAGGAAATGCAGCATTAAATGGTCAAAACCAGATTTATTGTCATACAGGAATCATTTCATCTACTAGTACTTCTCCCACCAATTGGCAATTTGTACAAGGTGTCTGGGGAACGGCAGATGCAGAAGTTTTGATGACTAATTTGGGGAATAATAAACATTCCATCACCATTGATATTGATCAATTTTATGGTTTTCCAGGTACAACAAATGTGCTGAAATTAGCTTTTGTTTTTAGAAATACTTCCGGGTCTATTGTTGGTAGAAGTGCGGACGGATCAGATATTTATTATGATGTTTATCCGGTTTCTAGTGGTTTATTAGGTCAGTTTTTTGAGCCACAACCTAATTCTATTGTAGATTTAAATACATCTTTTGCTGTTTCAGCTCAATGCAATGTCGCGGCAAATCTAACACTTAAAGAAAATGGAAATATCATTACAACAAGTACTAATTCTACCGTTCTTACCTATTCACTTACTGCTACTAACCCAGGTACCAATTTATTGGAATTTATAGCCAATGATGGAACCAATGAAATCATTGATTCACTTTATTATACAGTCAATCCAATTGTAACACCAATTGATCCACCAAACGGATTGAAAAATGGAATTAACTATTTGACTGATTCAACGGTAATACTTCAATTATATGCTCCTGAAAAACAACATGTGTATGTATTGGGAGATTTTAATGGTTGGCAAACAAACGTGAATTATCATATGAATCTTTCCACGGATCTAAAAACGTGGTGGATTGAAATTGGTGATCTTACACCAGGTCAACGTTATGGATACCAATATTTTATAGATGGGGCATTAAAAATTGCTGATCCCTTGAGTCCTTTAGTTTTGGATAAAAATAATGATGCAGCTATTGGAGCGCTAACTAATCCCAATCCGCATCCTTACCCAACGGGGCTTACAACCGGATTCGTAACGGTAATGCAACCAGGTGCTCCCGCATATCAATGGAACAATACATCCTTTACCGCTCCAGAAAAGAAAGATCTGGTTATTTATGAATTACTTGTGCGTGATTTTATTCAAAAACGAAATTATCAAACATTAATTGACACCTTGGATTATTTAGATAAACTTGGGATTAATGCTATTGAATTAATGCCTCCTGGTGAGTTTGAAAACAATGAAAGTTGGGGATACAATCCATCGTTTCACATGGCTTTGGATAAATATTACGGAACTCCTGAAAAATTCAAAGAATTTATAGATTCTTGTCACAACAGAGGAATAGCTGTTTTGGTTGATATGGTTTTAAACCATGCCTTTGGTCAAAATCCTATGGTGAATATGTATTGGGATGCTGCGAATAGTCGACCTGCAGCGAATAACCCTTGGTTCAATGCGGTTTGTCCACATGCCCCTTATTGTTGGGGATATGACTTCGATCATACTCGTTTAGCTACACAAAATTATGTGGATCAAGTAAATCGTTATTGGCTAGAAGAATATAACATTGATGGATTCCGTTTTGACTACACCAAAGGATTCATAAATAGTGCAGCTTCATTTAGTCAAGCAAGAATTGATTTGTTAAAACGAATGGCTGATACCATTTGGAATTTCAAACCTACCACGCATATCATTTTGGAGCATTGGTGTGATAATGCAGAAGAAGAACAATTGGCAGAATATGGAATGATGCTTTGGGGAAATTTGAATTATGCCTATAACCAAGGAACAATGGGATTTGTGTCCTCTTCCAATTTAAGTCAGGGAATTTATACAGCACGCACATGGACTGTTCCTCACTTAGTTTCTTTCATGGAAAGTCATGATGAAGAACGATTGATGTACAAAAACCTAAATTTTGGAAATAATACTAATCCAAATCACAATACCCGAGATTCATACACGGCACTTGGTAGAATGCAAGCTGCAGCGGTAATATTCTTAACTCAGCCGGGACCAAGAATGATCTGGCAATTTGGTGAGTTGGGCTATGATATTTCCATCGATGTACCTTGTGAAGTGTGCAATAAACCAATTCTTTGGAATTACTTTACTCAGGCAAGAAGACGTCAGTTGTATGATGTTTATTCAGCTACCTTGGCATTGAGAAACAATTATGAAACATTTCGATCATTGGATTTCAATTACATGCTTTTTGGAGCTGTTAAACGAATGAAAATGAACCATTCTAGCATGAATGGGGTAGTGTTAACCAATTTTGATGTAGTAAACCAAAATGCTACACCTGCTTTTCAGCATACAGGAATGTGGTATGAGTATTTTACCGGTGATAGTGTAGATGTTCAAGATGTGAATGGGATTATTCCAATGGAACCGGGTGAATACCGCATTTATACGGATGTTCGTTTGTCAAAACCAGTAATTACTGATGCGCCAGCTTCGTTGAATGAATTAAATTTGGATGCTTTAGAATTGAATATTTTTCCTAACCCGACTACTGATAAAATAACGATTCAATTTACTTCTGAAACAATTACAACAAGTGAAATTATTCTACTCAATATGAAGGGTGAAGTCGTTCGTTCAGAAAAAAGTTTGGTTAATTCTGGAATGAATTCGATTGAAACTTCTTTCAGCGAATTACCTAAAGGAACCTATCATTTGTTATTAAAAGTGGGCAACTCATACGGAAATAAAGAAATTGTTATTCAATGATAAAGAAGCTTTTTAGTGTCTTTAATTTAGTTATCTCACTTTCAGCTTTTGGACAAACGGTTCATCCGTTGAATAACGAAGCTTTTTTGCAAAATGAAGTTGCTTCCGTATACATTACCATTCAACCTACTTATTTGGATCTGATTTTAGGAGATAGTTTATATTCCGATTATAATTTCCCCGCCGATTTTAAATACATCAGTTCTATTTACCAAGATTCGGTTTTTAATATTGGTTTTCGATTACGCGGAAATACGTCACGCGATGCAGGAAAAAAATCGTTTAAAATTGGATTTAATGATTTTGTGGCCGGGCAAAAATTTAAAGGCCTTGAAAAAATGAACCTGAATGGTAACCACAACGACCCTTCACAATTGCGATCACGACTTTCTAATCAATTGCTTTCCAAAGATTCACTTACCGCTGCAAGAACGAGTTTTGTTCGCTTGTATATCAATAATGAATACAAAGGATTATACTTGAATGTGGAACATTTCGACGATGAATTTTTGCAAAAGCGTTTTATCAATAATGACCAAGGAAATTTATATAAGTGCTTGTATGGTGCTGATTTAATGAATTGGGGTCCCAATCAATCCAATTATCAATGGACCTATGAATTACAAACAAACAAGGTCGCCAATGATTACAGTGGTTTAATTCAATTTATCAATGTATTAAATTCTTCCTCTGATACTGACTTTCCTTGTGCGATTCAAGCCGTTTTTGACGTAGATAATTACTTAAAAACATTCGTACATGAAATACTGATTGCGCATTGGGATGGATATGCCGTAAACAAAAACAATTACTACCTCTATCAACGTCCATCCGATGGTAAATTCATGTTTCTAGAATACGACATGGATAATACCTTTGGTATTGATTGGTTCGGAGTAGACTGGACAAATAGAAATATCAATACCTGGGCGAGTTCTGGAAGACCATTAAATCAGCGCATTTTTGCGGTACCTTATTTTAAAGATCGTTTCAATTATTATATGCAGAAGGCCTTAGCGGAAGTATATTTGGAAGCGGATATCATGGCTGATCTTCAACAAACGCAATCCATCATTCTAGCAGCAGGCTTGGAAGATACCTACAAGGAATTGGATTATGGATTTACGGATAATGATTTTCAAAATGCACTCACTATTGCCTTTGGCCAACATGTTACTTTTTCGCTACAAGAATATATTCACAACCGTATTTTATCAGCCAATACACAAGCTTTACCTGTTCAACAGCTAGAAAACCCTTGTCAAAATAGTGGTGTGTCGGAGTTAGCTACAGAAGATTTTGTACCTGTTCGGGCAGTTGATTTATTGGGAAGAGAGATTGATCTAACAATTAAAAATCAACTAATAATTTTAGTTGACAAACAAGGTAGAACGAAGAAACAAGTGGCAATATATGAATAAGATTTTAATAATTACCGTAATTTTTGGGTTAAATGTAGCCGCTGTATTGGCGCAAAAAGTAAAGTTTACGCATGTTGAACCCATGAACTGGTGGGTAGGGATGAAGCACCACCAAGTAGAGATTTTACTTCACGGTGAAGCTATTTCAAAGTACCAAGTAGAAGTGCAGGGACTGCCTATTTTAGGCATTGTGAAAACTGAAAACCCAAATTATATTTTTGTCACAGTTGAAACGGAGGGAAGAAATTCCGGAAAGTATCCCATTCGCTTATTGGACAAAGGAAAGGAAGTCACGCATTTTGATTTTGAGTTGAAGGAACGCGAATATTTATCAGCTCAACGTAAGGGTTTTTCTTCTGCTGATGTGATTTATTTACTCATGCCCGATCGCTTTGCTAATACGTATCCAGGCGGCGACACACATCCCGAAACGGTTGAAAAAGCGAATCGTTCCAATCCAAATGGAAGACATGGCGGGGATATTATGGGAATTGTTGATCAACTAAATTATATCAAAGAACTTGGAGCTACTACCATCTGGACTACGCCCTTGTTGGAGGATAATGAAGAAACATACTCCTATCACGGCTACGCACAATCCGATTTGTATAAAGTTGATCCACGATACGGAAACAATTACTATTTCCAATTTTTAGTGCAAGAAGCGCATCGTCAAGGTTTGAAAGTAATTAAGGATGAAGTTCCGAATCATTGGTCCAGCAAACATTGGATGATAAATGATTTACCTACAAAAACATGGATACATGAATTTCCTTCGTTCACTCGATCTTCTTATCGTACAAGTACGCAAATGGATCCATATGCGAGCCAAAAAGATAAATCAGCTTCTGAAGATGGCTGGTTTGATACATCCATGCCAGATATGAATCAATCGAACCCACTTTTGTTGAATTACCTAATACAAAATACCATTTGGTGGGTTGAATTTGCTGAATTGGACGGCCTTCGTGTTGACACCTATTCATACAATGACAAGGATGCAATTGCAAAATGGACAAAAGCCATCATGGATGAATATCCCAACTTGAACATGGTGGGAGAGGTTTGGTTGCACAATCAGGCCCAGATATCCTATTGGCAAAAAAATAGTCCGGTTGGCGCAATCGATTCCTACAGCAGTAACTTACCTAGCGTGATGGATTTCACCCTGCATGATGCAATTACGCAAGCATTCAAGGAAGAAAATCAGGGGTGGGACCAAGGAATGGTTCGGGTTTATGAGAATTTTGTGAATGACTTTTTATATGCAGATCCGAACAATTTACTGGTATTCATGGAAAATCACGATACCAAACGTTTCAATGAATATTGCCCTTCACTTGCCGATTATAAAATGGCACTTACTTTAATAGCAACAACGCGCGGAATTCCACAAATCTATTATGGAAGTGAAATTGGAATGAAAGGCAGTAAGGATAAAGGAGATGCAGACATTCGACAAGATTTTCCGGGTGGATGGAAAACAGAAGACAAACACTCAGCTTTTTACTCGAACGAAGAAGCAAATAAAAACTTAGCTATTCCAGGAAGAACGGAAACAGAAGAAGCTTATTTTCAATTTACAAAAACACTCTTGAATTGGCGCAAAAATCAGCCGGTGATTCATACGGGTAAATTCAAGCAATTTGTACCGGAAAACAATGTCTATGTGTATTTTAGATACGACGAACAGGAAACCATTATGGTCATACTCAATAATTCCACCAAGGAAGAATCCATTAATTTGACCCGATTTCAAGAAGTATTGAAGGGTAAAAAAATCTTCAATAATGTCTTTACAAATGAAATGGTAAATGTTGAAAATCCGATCATGAAATCAAGTCCAAAAACAGCAACTATTTTTAGGGTTAATTAATTTAATCAATGCGAATATTCTATATTTGATACAAAATTAATTTTGTATGAAAATAGTTCGTTTGATTTCCTTACTGCTTTTTGTTTCTTCCTCAGTAGTTTTTGGTCAAAATTTATCCAAACCTTCGGTTGCTGAAATTAGCACTTTACCTGAATGGGCTCAGAAAATGTATGGTGTTAATCCCTCCATTTATGAAGTGGATTTGCTTTATACTGAATATTTTAAGTCACATTCCTTTGAAAAATCATACCATACCCAATATTACAAACGTTGGAGAAGAAAGAATCTATCATTTGCGGATAATGCAGGTCATATTCACTTTCCAACAGAAGCCGAAAATAAGCAAATTGAGCTAGAATATAGATCAAAAAATCAAGTAGAAAAATCCTCCAATTGGTCAATTGTTGGGCCAATTACCAATTTTCAGGAAGGAGGAACACAAGGGTCAGGACAAACCAATGTGTGTAGCGTTGACCAATGTTTAGGGAACCCGTCAATCGTTTATTGTGGAACAGAACCGGGCGAAGTATATAAAAGTAATGATGAAGGATTGAATTGGCAATTGGTTTCAGCTAATGAGGATTTTAGAAGTGGTGTAACCGCCGTTGAAGTTCATTTTTCGAATCAAAATATCGTTTTTGCTGGAGTCACTAAAGGCGTTTTTCGATCCATTAATGGAGGTATTTCTTGGCAAAACGTACTTCCGAATTCAAACTTAGGAGTAAATGAAATTTTAATTCACCCAACTAATGATCAATTCGTTTTTGCGTGCACGGACAAAGGATTGTATCGGTCAACGGATGGTGGCGCAACCTGGACGCAGTTATTTGCAAATAAAACCTATGACATTAAAGCAAATACGGCCAATACTGCTACAATGTATATGGTTCGAAATAATTCGGCAACAAACATGAGTGAGTTCTATTCATCTGCAGATTTTGGATTAAATTGGACGATTCAATCAACTGGCTGGCATACTTCCACGGATGCAGCGCGTAATGATGGTGGCGCACGATTGGCTGTAACTCCTGCTGATCCAAATAGAATTTATGCTTACTTAATCGGCGAATCAAAAGCAAATGACTTTGGTTACATTGGCGTTTATCGCAGCGATGATGGTGGAATTTCGTGGACATTACCCAACGGGCCGGCCGGAGGACCTTATACAACTGATCACGTGAATTTGGCTATTGGTTGGGCCACGTGGACGTATCATCAAGGATTTTACAATTGTGCCCTTACCGTATCACCTTCCAATCCGGATGAGATTTTAGTTGGAGGCTTAAACTTGTATCGATCAACAGATGGCGGAGCTACCTTCGCTTCAGTTGCCGGATACGTGGGTGGACCTTTGGGAATGCACGTAGATATGCAAGATTTTAGAACGATTGGTTCAACTACTTGGATATCCACGGATGGTGGAATTTATCGATCCAATGATTTTTTCACTTCCAATTATGAATTTAGGATGTCTGGCGTTCATGGCTCAGATTATTGGGGATTTGGAAGTGGCTGGAATGAAGATGTTTTGGTTGGTGGATTATATCACAATGGAAATTTAGCATATCATGAAAATTACGGGAATGGAAATTTCTTAGAGCTTGGTGGAGGAGAAGCAGCGACAGGTTATGTGAACCCTGGACAAAATAGAAAAACGTATTTCTCGGATATTTCTGGTAAAATCATTCCATTAAATTTAAATGATCCCATTGCGGGTGCTGCATTTGGAATGGCTCCCAATGAAAGTTATTATGCTGCTGAATCAAGTGAAATGGAATTTCATCCTTCTTGTTATTCCGTTGCTTACATCGGAAAAGACAACTCAATTTGGAAAACGAATGATGGTGGTGCTTCCTTTAATCTATTGTATTCATTTGGGACAAATCCCGCTGATCAAGTTAAATACATTGAAGTTTCAAGTTCTAATCCGAATGTCATTTATCTAAATCAACAACATGCTTCTGGTTCTAACGGAACCTTGTGGAAAACAAGCGATGGCGGTTTAAGTTGGACAACCGTTAACAAACCAAATGGAAACAGTCGAAGAATGTTGCTGGCTATCAATCCACTAAACGAAAACAACCTTTGGGTAGCTTATCCGGATGGGGCAAATGGATTTAAAGTATACAAAACAAGTAACTCCGGACAATCGTGGGAAAATTGGACGTCATCTATTTTCAATAATGAATCCATTCAATCCATAGTGCATATAGCCGGAACGGATGGTGGTGTATATATCGCAACGAATCAAGCTGTTTATTACCGCAACAATACCAATCAATTTCAACTTGAAAATGCAGGTTTACCCTTGTTTACCAGTGGAAATATTTTGCAACCCTTTTACAGAGACAGTAAGGTGAGATTGGCAACCTATGGAAAAGGTATTTGGGAAAGTGCGTTGTCTGAAACCCCCAGCTTACCAATTGCGCGCGCTATGGTTGATAAATTGAGTCAAGAAGCCGTTTGTGCCATTGATTCATTTTATTTCGAGGATCATTCTTTTTTGAATCATACCAATGCAACATGGAGTTGGTCTTTTCCTACTGGAAATCCAAGTATTTCGAATCAACGTAACCCTTCAGTCTATTTTAATGCAGCGGGTGCACATCTTGCGATACTCCAAATTACAGACGCAAATGGAAATAGTGACATTGATTCGATTGAGGTAGCTTTGACTTTTTTCAATCTTCCAACCTCCGTATCGGAAGGTTTTGAAGGGAATTTTGTCCCAACTGGGTGGACCGTAAACAACCCAAACAATGATGCGCAATGGTCTGTTTCATCGTCGGTTGGTGGATTTGGAGCTTCTGCAAAATCGGCTATTTTTGACAACTACAACAACGATTCACAAGGAAATTTCGATGATTTGATCATGAATTTTAATTCAAACGCCATTAATTCAAATCCCTTTTTATTCTTTGACGTGGCTTATGCCCGTTGGGGCGCAGGATATAGCGATACATTGGAAGTTTTGGTTTCTGTTGATTGTGGCGTTACGTATCAATCTTTATACTTAAAAGGAGGAACAACATTGGCCACATCGCCTGATTTTCAGGATTTCTTCACGCCAACTGCTGACCAGTGGAGAAGAGATTCCATTGATTTATCGAGTTTTGATGGGTTATCGAATCTGCAAGTAGCTTTTCGAAACATCGGTCGCTTTGGTAATACGATTTATTTGGATAATGTCAATATTGGCAACAGTTCCTCATTAGTGGAAAACACCAAACAAGATATACAATTATTCCCTAATCCTGTGGAGGCTGGTAAAAATGTAACTGTTCTAGTTGATGGAAATGCTACCTTAACTTTGTTTGATGTGCATGGAACTAAAATTAATTCCATGAAAGGAGTGAATTCAATTGACTTCCCAATCGGTGCACAATTAGCAGCAGGAACGTATTTGCTCCATATTGAAACGCCAACTCATATTTGGAACAAACAAGTTGTTGTGAGGTAGTAATTTTACTATTGAATTGTACTTATGATTTCGTCGGTTCAGTAGTTGAATGAATAGGAGAAAATAAGGGAATCCTTTATTTTTTTAACTAATTCAATATATTGTAATTATTTTCGCTCAAGTCAATTTCATCTTATGCGCTTTATCGTTTTTATTTGTTTATCCGTTTGCTTCTCTTCATGGGGACAAACAATCTACAATACAAAAAACATCATTCCCTACACTTTTTATAACCACGAGCGCCAAAAATTCACAATCATTACTGATTCTACAGGATGTCAAGAATATAATGAGGAAACAAAAAAGTGGGAGTTTCGAAAACTCGTATATCAATTAGACGAGCCATTCAATAAATTTCTGGAGGACTATATTTTTCTGCATGAAAAAGGTAGTAAAGTATTTTTTATTGATCGTGGCTGCGGGTTCGTTTATATACTAGAAAATGACACACTAAAACGACACGATCGTTCTTTCCACCATAAAAATCAATTTGGTGGAACATTTTTTCTATATAAAGGTGAACCGCACATTTTTGGTGGATATGGCTTGTTTACCATGAAAAACATAATTACCTATTACAATGTAAAGGGACGAGAATGGTTCGTTCATCAAGTAACGGGTGATGCACCCAAGCCAAGATACTTAGCACATGGAATACAAAATGGTGATTCTTTTTACATGGTAGCGGGATGCTATAATAAAGGGAAATATTACGATGATATGTGGGTGTTTAATTTTGGTGATTTGAAATGGAAGTTGCTTGGTAAAATAGATGAATCACTTTTTAACTACACACTTTATACCACTGACTATAGAAGTTTTGGAAATTTGTCTCAACAATATATATCCAATGGAGTCTCCCTTTTTGATTTAGATTATCCAAATAAGCAGATTACTAAATATCGGATGAGTAATGAGTTTGTGTTGAAGAATATTTTGAGTAATAATAATTTGGTGATGTATACTAAGGTTGGTAAACATGAAGGTTCTTATCATGTTATTATAGAAAACAAATCGGATTTTTTTAAACACGAAAAAGAGGTTCTATCGCTACTAGAAAAACCGAAAAATCAGCAACAAGAATCATCCAAAAGCACATGGTTTAAAGGGGTATTCATTTTATTATCACTAGCACTTAGTGTATTGTTTTTATTATTTGTTTTTAAAAGACTGAAGAAGAATCGATTATTGGACTTAACCCAATCTGAACGAGAATTATTTGACTTCATGTGCGAAAAAGGGGAGGAGGGCATCGAAATTTCTGAGGTGAGCGATTTTGTCAATTCGGATAATCCATCCATCGATACCCTGAAAAAGCGAAGGGAAGGATTGATAAAATCCTTGAAATTCAAATTAGCGCAGGATGCTAAAATCTCAATTCATGAGGTGATAATCGAATCAAAACACGCACAAGACAAGCGAGTTAAGGTTCTAATTCTCAATTCAAAAATCATTTCGCACTACCGAAAAAAGGCAAAGTAAAATAGGGGAAAATGGGGGAATAACATGATGTCGCGTGTTATTTTCAGCAAGTTCACTTGACTTCGTGATATTTGTAATCTGTTTGTTTTTCAAACTTTATACTTGAAAATATCAGATAAATAAATTTTTATGAAGTGTTTTTTAACGGTTTTCATGCTTAACCTCTTTTTCGCGAGTATGTGTCAATCATTTGAACGAAAAGTAATTGCCTCTGCAGGTAGAGAAACAAAAAACACCTTGTCTGGATATACGATGACATACACATTAGGTGAATCAATCATTCAAGGGAAATCAACTATAAATGTTGGAGTT
>Ga0049081_10000533_pt1 | contig 14652 bp, 15 predicted proteins | sample GreLakmeER78MSRF_FD_66717 | JGI IMG/M metagenome (GOLD analysis project Ga0049081, IMG submission 66717) | Freshwater lentic microbial communities from great Laurentian Lakes, MI, USA - Great Lakes metaG ER78MSRF | ecosystem: Environmental > Aquatic > Freshwater > Lake | place: Great Lakes...
CAGCGGATGCGGCATCAAACGCGCCAATTGCAGCGTCGCCATATGTTTCTCCCTGCGCGGCAGCCGACAGCCCAGCTAGACCGGGTCCAGCGCCCATCTCACCACCGCCATAGCCACCAGCTTCAAGCGCGTTTAATGTCGCAGCAATAGCCGCTGGAGGTATAACTGGAGCTAGTTTGGCGTAAGTTTTTGTGGTTGGGTCGTAGCTGTAGTTGTTTCGGACTTCGTCATCCCCATACCCAGCAAAAGGTTTCAAAGCAAAAATGCCACCACTAGCCATGCGCTGCATACCTGTGGAGTTGTCTATGCCCATGTCAGACACCCCGCCACGAGCGTTTTGCATGTCGTAAACATTGGACATTGACATGTCCTCAATCGGGCCACCAGCGGCGGCGTAACGGGTGTACGTGGGCCTAAAATATTGGCGCGTTCCAGTTACGGGGTCAACGTATCCCTCTTCAGTGCGTCCAGCGTCAAAGCGATAGTTGTACCGCTCGTTATCTTCCGCTGGCATTTTTGTTTTGGTGTCACTTACAAGCAGCGGTGCAGCGGCAGCAGCGCCATATTTAAGCAGCCCCATGCCGCCGCCAACACCCGTGGCCTCAACACCTTTGGATGCCGCTTGGCCCAGAAAAGCTTCACGCCCACCGGGCTCTGTAAGTGCCGAAATCCCGCGCCCCATCTGCTGAAAACCCCCACCAATAGAAGGCTGTGCGGCGGCAGCAGGCGGGATAGTGGGTGCAGCGGGAGGAAATGCCGTCAGTGGCGATGCAACAGGGGCCGCGCCCCCAACCACGCTTTTTTGTATTCCCGCGTCCAACACGTTGCCAACAGTGTCAAATGTGCCGGTACCAAGCGTACCCGCTCCAATTGTTGGCGTCACGCTAGTTGCGGCCTGCGTCATAGGTGCCCCTAAAGCATCAATCGCCGCAGTCTGAGGACCAACGGAACCCGCTGCGCCTGCACCAGCAGCACCAGCCCCCGCCCCGGCACCCGCCGCCATCAAACCACCAGCCAGCCCAGCGCCGCCGTATGCCCCCAGACCGGCCATCAGCCCTTTTTCCAAGCTGCCCGTGCGAGCTGTCTGCAAAGCGCCAACACCAAGGCCAATCGTGGCAGGCATACCCATACCAAACAATCCCGGCATTGCTGCACCAGCAGCGCCACCCGTAAGCGCCATAGCCCCAATTCCAAGAATCATGGGCAGCATACTGTCCAAAAACCCAGCTTCAGGCAGTCCCGTCTCGGGGTTAATGGTGAGCGAGCCACCTTGTGCCATAGCCAACGCTTGCAACCCCGCAACTTCACGAGGAGACATGTGGACAAGCTGTGTATCGGGCCCGCGTCCTTGCGCGGCCATGCGCTGTGCGGCGAGTTGTTGCAGGCTCATTTTTGCCTCACATAAAGGGGGTTGGTCAAGTCTATCATGGTGGGGGCGCTGAGACAAATGAAAGTGTCGCAATGACGGACGGAGTTGCCGGGATCGCAGGAGTTGTGCCGCTTGCAGTTACAGCAGGGAATTGCTCAAGAGAAACGCCGGAATTGCTCACGCGCCACATGATCTCAACATAATCATTGGCTTGAAGTTCCACAAAAAAATTCATCGCCGCAATCAACCGGCTGGCGGTGCCCGTAGACTTTCTCTGTTTAATCCCAAACTCGCTGTTTGAATTTGCTATGTCTGTGCCGTTTTTACGGAACCAAATGGAAATTTCTTGCACATCGTTTGTTGTATTTATAAACTGTGCGCTAAACTGCAAGTTATAGAGTCCTGACTGCACCACAGTCATTTTGGATGGCAAGTCTCCTGTCATCGCTGTTGATGCGACGGTCTGAGAAACACTGATCTCGTAGGTACCCGTACTACCCGCTGTGCCAGTGATTTGCCGGACGATCCTTGTTCCAGCAGTGACTCCGGTTCCCGAAATCTGCATGGATGGCAAAATACTGCCAGAGGCCACAGCCGACACAGTCAGCGTGGTGGTAGCGATACTTGCGGTAAAAGACGCCGTGTGGCTGGTTACGGAGACTCCGTTGCTGTAGTCCGTGGTGTTAAACCGCATGTAATACGCAACGGCAATCGAGCCATCCGTCTGATCGGTGTCGTCTTGAAAAGCGCCGTACGGAATGTTTAAATACTGCCCACCCCGCACCCCAATGAGGGCATTGACGCTCCCGTTTAACTGATTGAAGTACAGCCGCAGCACATCGCTGTGCTGGTCATGAAACCGCCGCTCATACTCCGTGGGCGCGGTTGGTAAACGAGGCGGTACGACTTGGGTGAGAAATGTCATGCAATACCCCAGTGCATGTGCTCAAGTTTTTTACGCGCGACAACGGCTTCTTCAAGAGTGTTACACAAAGGCGCGTAATATTTTTTCTTTTTTGCTGTTATCTCGGCAAGCCATTTTTTGCCACGCTGGTGCACGCCGATGTGCCCTGACACACTGTTCTTTCGTACGCGAGTGTTGCGGGCTTGTGTAGGCAAATCAGCCCATCGGCAGTTTTCTGGGGTGTAGTCACCGTGTGGGTCGATGCGGTCTAAGGTCTGGGAACCAGAAGGCTCACCCATGTCTCGTGCAAAACACAAATAGTCATGCCACTGAGGGCAAACTTTGACGCCAACCGCACCATAACGCGGGTAATCTTTGTCGTTAGGGTTATTGCAGCGGCGCATCATCGAACGCCAAGTGTTGTACGACGATTTCCGCCATCCGCCGTGTTTAAAATTTGGTACTACGCAGCCGCATGAGGTAGTGTTACCCGTGACAAGGCATCCCGCCGTAGCAACTGTGGTTTTTCCGCAGTCACACAAACAACGCCACATAACTTTTTTCAAGTTGTTGCGCCCAGCCTCTTCAACTACCAACAAACGTCCAAACCGCTGTCCAGCACGATCAATAAATTTTGGCATAAGCCCTCCTAAGAGAGCTTGTAGTATACACTGTAATCTGTTCATAAGTCAACGTCTGCCGTCCGGACGGATGTCCAGAGAAGGAACACCCAACTGCCACTGCACACCCAGCCCATCGGAGCTGACCTTAAACGCCATCTGCCTGCCACGAATGCGCGTGTAAACAATCTGCGTGAACTGCTGCACCGTGTAGTTACGCTGGCTTTGATAGTTCTGTGCGCTGGTCACAGTCGGCGTGTCTGCGGTGTTGTAGTTGGCACCGGGGTTCTGGCGCGGGCGCAGTGTAAACACAACTGACGGATTGTTGACCGTAGAGCCATCAAAGGTGATGTCGGGGATCATGCGCCAGCCAAAGCCGTAGTTGTGCCCGTCACCAATGTCAAAGTCGGCTGATTGGCAATATGCTGAGATTGCCACAGGTGGGTTCACGGACGCATCATCGACACCCTGCTCATGGTAAATCAGCGTGGAATTACCGCTGACCAAACCTGCCGCCGTTGGAGAGCTACGCAAGGGTGAATCCAACCATGCCGTACGGGTCAAGTTACCGTAAGACCAGATGCGCTCCAAGTGGTTGTAGATGACGTAGCGGTCAATCGTCGTAGAGTTGGCAGAGCAGTAAAACCACCATACTTCGTTGAAGCCTTCGTTGGTGCTTGCAAAGAATTGATACTGCTGTTGAAGATTGATGTCGCCAAAGATGTACTGACGCAGGGGGCAATACAGCGTTTCAACACGGCCCGAGTACATGTAGAACTTGTCCAGCCCCATCCAATACGTGATGTTTGCCGCTGTTGCCATTGCGTTTGGCCCAGCAATTGAGATGTTGTCGGCCAGAATCTGAAAGCCCCAAATGTCCGGGGGGCCAAGGAACTGCATAGAATACAGCGCCGCATCTGTCCAAATCAAAATCTCTTGCCGTGCCTGCATCGCGCCCACAATCTCTGAACCATGACTCAGGCGATACGATCCTGCATCGTTGGTCTCAGTTGGCGTCCATACCAAAACACTTTCTGCGTCAGACCAGCGTACGAGCAGGGGGTCCAGCGTGGCTGAACCATAGTCATTACAGCCAAACGCAATCACAAACCGCGAGGCGTCAGAGACCATGACAAAGTTGCAAATCGTTGGGCAGTCTGCGTCTGTCAACCAGTACTGAATACTGTTTTGTGTATTTGTGTTGGTTGGGCTGAGGATTTGCGCTCGATTAAATGTTGCTGGGCTTGAATCTACAGCCCAGTAATACAGAGCACCACCACGCGGGTTGAGCACAAGATTTTGACCGAAATTAGATTCACTCCACAGGCGAAGCTGCTGACCGATGCCAAGACCTGCCGGGGCAGGCGAACCCCAACCTGTGGGCGTGCTGCTTCCAACAAATCCACCCCAACCACCAGCACCCCAGCCAACGTTGGATGTGTATATGGAACTGCCCGTGGTGATCTGATATGCAAAGGTTGCACTGACTGCGGGTGTACCACTGCTTGACGCCGTGCCCGTGACAACGATGGAATATGTACTCGATGAGATATACGTTATCTGGTGCTCGCCATCAATATTGGCCGCAAGCACTCCGTTGACTGTCCCGGAGGTTGCGGAGATGGCTACAAAATCCCCCGTCTGAGCGCCGTGTCCTGCGTCATTAATGACCAATGTAGTCTGACCACCCGAGTTGGTGGCGGTGTTGGTCGTAAATGCGTTGGCCACGCCAGTGGCTGTCTCTCTAAGAGGTGTTACATCGTAGAAGCCACCACCCGAACCGTTTTGAATGTAGTACTTCAGGTTTGTGCCCAAACCCATCAGATTGAAACCCGCAAGGTTCAACCAATTCCACAGTGAGCGGCAGACACCCCACAGAGTACCCGTGCTGGGCTGTAGAGCAGATGTGTTGGGGCCGTTGTCTTTGACCCAGCCACCAATTTTTTCGGGGTATCCTGAGCGAAACCGCACCTTGTCCATCTCAAACCACGTGCCTTCATTTGAAAGCGTGGTTGATTCTCTGTTGACGCCGGGTCGCAGTTGCAGTTTCTGAAGAGGCATATTGCCCTCACGCCATGTGTTTACTCTCTGCCTCGACAGAGTCTAACCTACGCATCCATCCCTTGCCAAATGTGGCAAAAGTGGACAGGCTTTTGTAATGAGCCTCACGCAAATGGCAGAAATCAGCAATGATCGAGACAGGCTCTTTCTTTGCAACCGCAGCCATTGTTGCTGGGCCAATCTGACCGTCAGCAGTCACTCCAACAGCTTGCTGTAGAAATTTACTAGCGCGACCAACACCAGCATTGACAGCGCAATCAAAAACGCAAAGATCGACCCCAGAAGGAAGATCGTCACCGCGAACAGCGTCCCAATACCGTTTCTTGTACAGCGGAGAAACCATCTCCACGGTAAGCGCTCGCATGTCGGCTTCGGTAGCAGGTTTTCCACTCCAATCCTCCCAGACTCGTTTTGTCACCCCTAGATTGGTCATACCGCCAGGATCAGCAGGATGATTGACGTAGCCGCCTTCCCACTTGAGGATGTGCTTGATCGCTTCTTCCCAGTTGTCTTTCATGTTATTTCCCCACTGATTTAGAAAGCAGATCCGTCTTAGCCTGCGAACCGGCAGACGATCCAAAGTAGTAGGCGATGATGCCTGTCCATGCGGTGCCCAGAGAACCGAGCATCATTAGGATCGCAGGGTTGTTGCTGTCGATCTGGTTAAAGAACATCATCACCATGATGCCGAAAAACCCCAATGTGACCGCGCCAGCCAGGATCGGCGGCATCATCGAGCGGGTTGTCGCTTGCATCTCCCTGGCACTCTTGCGATCCTCAACAGAGAGCTTCTCGAAGTTCAGACCCAGTTCCTGCGCCTGCTTCGCCAACTCAATCTCTGCGAGCTTGACCTGCGCGATCTGGTCAGCCGTGAGCTTGTTGCTGGCAATGAGGTCACCGACCTTCCCCTCATCGACTCCAATGGCCTTGGAGATCGCAGACACAGCCATGCCAGCCAGCGGGCCTCCCATCGCGGTAGCAATCGTCGGTGCAATTTGTTTAAGCCACTCCATATCTCAGCCTCCTCTTTTTGTCAGCATTGCGCTGGCGATCTCCAGCATGAACTTGGTCTGCTCGAGGTTCTTGGGTGGCTCGGCCCAGCCCACAGTAACCTGCCCCACAAAACGATATGAGTCTGGCGGCACGCTGATGCGGCAGGTAAACGCGACACCCTTCTCCAAATACCAAAGACCAATCTCTGACTGAGCGTAACGGTACTCCCCACAGGGGATCTCGTTGGTCATCAGCTTGACCACATCGGCATTGTTCGCAGCGTTGTGGGTAAACAGACCAACATCAATGTCGTCTATGCTTTTGTCTCTGCCTTCTTTCGTAAAGGCGCGATACAAGGTGCGAGAGTTAAAGAGCGGGTTGACCTTGAAGATCGCCACAACCGTAGCGCCTGTCTGCTTAAAGAGCATCGTCGCAGCATCTTCTGCCCTGTCTGTTCGTATCTCTGGCAGCTTCTTTGACTCCCTGTAGGCGTCACGAATGAACTCTTGACTCTCGTAGAGCGCATAACCCGCGAAGGCGATGACGGCCATCAAGATCACAGCAAACAGCTTGAACGGCGAATCAACGTACCCGAGAACTTTGTCAACGATTGTCTCGGGCTTTTCACTCATTTTATCTGCCCCGAGATCAATTGCATGACCACCCACACAATCACGCCAATTGAGACAAGCGCAACAGCGCCGCCGCCCACCAGTATCATCAACTCTTCAATTTCGGCTTGCCGCCTCTTGGCCGCTTCCTTCTTGCGCCTTGCGTCATGTGCCGCATCAATTTCCATCTGCTTGGCACGGGCTGTAATCCGCGCCCATACATCCATTTTGTTGGCTTGAAAGAAAAGCATTTTGATCTGCTCTTCAAACTCACGCGCTTGCTCTAACGCCATCTCCAATTCAAGCGCCTTGCCCAGCGTAGAGCCTTTAAACCCACCTGATTTGGCTTGTTTGACAACTTCAATGGCTTGCTCTTTAGCATCAAAATATTTACCCAATACCGGCCCAAGGGACGCAACATCGTCCACTGTCTTTGACACCTTTTTAACAAGGGCAACAGCAGACGATATGGCAGAAAGGGCGGTGATCGGGTCGATCATGATTTATCACGCAGTGCGCTTCCACATATACACGGTGATGTACGGCTGATAGTTAGCGTTAGTGCCGGAGGAGCCGGTTGAGGCAACGGTAGTGGCAGCGGTGATGCCGGTTGTTTCTGAATTAGTAAGACCTTGATCAGGCGTTCCAGAACCTAAACAAAGGTTATATTCAAAGTTGGTATTACCCGTACCAGCGCCGCCACCCATATTTTTTACCATAGGTACAGCACCATTGGCAGACGTATTAGAACCACTGGCAGTAAACATGAAGTGATCATGCCCCGGATCAGTAATCGTAGTCGTCGCCGTGTGCGTGTGGCTGACCGTAATTGCATCAGCAGAACCGCCAGTCTCTTCAGCGGTGTCAAACAGTGGGTTACCAGCATCAAAGCCAACAGGGACCCTGCCAGCGCCAAACGCCGTCCAAGTGCCAAAGCCAAGCAAAGTGCCGGGGTTGGTAGAGTTGGTGGCATTGATGTAGATGGAGCCTACGGGGTGCAGCGCTTGAAGCGCGGCTTGAACAAACGCCGTGGTGGCAACCTGAGTTGTGTTTGTACCAAAAGACGCAGTCGGTGCGGCAGGGGTTCCGGACAGAGTCGGGCTTGCCGACAATACCGTTGAACCGGTGCCGGTGGATGTAGTGACTCCAGTGCCGCCACGAGCAACCGGAAGAGTTCCGGTTGTGCCCCCATCAATAGGCAAGCCGGTGCAGTTGGTCAACGTGCCAGACGAGGGGGTGCCAAGTGCTGGTGTAGTCAGGGTTGGGCTTGTCAGCGTCTTGTTGGTAAGCGTCTCCGCTCCAGCCAGCGTTGCCAGTGTGCCCGTCGTGGGGAACGTGACATTGGTGGCACCCGTCAATGTGCGGGTGTAGGCAAAATTGCCAGAGGATGTGACTGTGGCTGCATTGTTGTTGGCAACGCCCGTACCGCCGTTGGCGGCAGGCAAAACACCCGTAATGTCAGCGGTACTAATGTCAATGGCGTCCCAGCTTGCATTGCTGCCGTCAGACTTGAGATAGCGCCCGCTCTGCCCAGATTGACTGGGAGCCAGAGCATTGAACGCAGCGTTGGCTGTGGTCTGGCCTGTACCGCCGTTGGCAATTGCAACCGTGCCGGTGACGTTGCTGGTTTTAACCTCGTAGAAATTGGTGCCATCAGAAAACACCACAACTCTGTCGCCGTCGGCAATCGCCACTCCAGTGCCCGCAGCCGTCGTGTTGCCAATGACGGTAGAGTTGTAAATCGTGGCGGTGTAACCGCTGTTGTTCCAGATGATGTACTGCTTGGAGTTGGGCGGCGCGTAAACGCTAAACGCGGCTGCGGTCGTCGTGGTCAGACGCAGCATGGCGTAGACCGATTGATTCAGACTGGCAGTGCTGACCGGGCCGTTGTTGTACGTGAATGCTTGGCTGGCCGAGGTGACGCTGACCGTTTGATACCCCGCAATAGCCGCGTCAAAAATGTACGATAAGTTGTCGTTGGTGGTGTTGCCCCACGTACCGGCTTGGTCGCCAGATGTGATCAGCTCAACGCGGAGGCTTGGGGAGTAAGTGCTCATGGGGGTTCCTTACGAGTTGCTGATATTTTGCCAGTTTGGGTTCTGGCTGTCATCTATTCCGGTCCACGGTGAAACACCAGCCACGACTCGAATCGCGTACGATTGAAAATCTGTGGTCGTAATGTACTTGTTAGTCATGGCGACTCCGCCAACACCGGGCACAAAATACAACCCCCCAAGCTGAGCAACCTGAAGCCCATAGGGGTCATTAGGGTAGTAGGTGTAACCGGGCACAGAAGTCAAGAATGCCACCGTGTACCCAGTGCTCGTGATGTTGGTAAGGGCCGCAACGGCACCATCTTTAAAGAAAACGCCAACAAATCCGGGCCCTTGAAACAAACTGACCGCGAGCGAGTAAGACGGAGCAGGGAGATTCCAAGTTAAACCGTCCGCACTTACCCGCGTTTGTGCAGCGGTTGTTGGGCCTATCACGGAACTAAACAACGCAACAAAAGCAGTCCCGGTCCAAAACAAAGAACCCCGGTCTCTACCGACCCCTGCGGTAAAACGGATAGTCCAATTAAGCCCATCGGTGCTAGTACGTATACGGCGTCCGTCATTGAGCACATATTTGGTGCCGTCCCAAACTACGTCTGTACGATAAGAAAAAGTAGATTGCCCTGTAGCGCCTGCAACCCAAGTACTACCGTTGTCTGTGCTTATATACGTGCGGCCACCATTTAAAATGCCCAACTGCGTGCCGTTACCAAACACGGTCAGAACAGGACTGCTTGGATTTGGCACAGTAACAGTTACCCAGTTGCGCCCATCAGCACTGCGCAGCATAACCCCACTGCCGTACTGAACCCCGATGACAAAAAATTGCCCGTTTACGTAAAAAGCAGAAGAAATCGTGTTATCGCCGCCTGTAACTGGAAGCGTGTAGGAATTAGTTTGTGCGCCTGTATAGAGCAAATATCCTGCCCCAAAGCCCGGATTGCTGTTGTAGTTAACGGATATAAGCGCCGTAGGCGACGCCGCAGAACTTGTCCATGACGGTTCAGATGTTGCTGCAACACTAATAAGCGTCCAGAAATCTGCGCTTTCTGCGTTGTCAATCAGGTTCCACAGAAACGCCCCAATGATGGAGTCCAGAGCCACGGCAGTGTTGACCACTGCGGCGTTGTAGATGCTTCCCGGGGCGTTTACGCTGTCAAATGCCTGTGCCGCCGCCGCTGCGATGGCGTTAAATGTGGACGGGGCCACCAGAGCCTGATCCGATGCCGAGGCGTTCTCGGCTGTCAGGGCGGCAAAGGCAACCAACGCGGCAGTGGTGTCTGCGGCTGTAGCAGACTCAGAAATGTTGGCTACGGCAGTAAAGATGGATGCGGTTTGGTCTACAGCCGTAGCGGTTTCAGACGCGGCAACGGGGAATGTGGCGGCAGCAGACGGGGTGTCGAGGGCTGTAGCAGACTCAGAAATATTGGTTGCCGCAGTAAAGGCTGCTGCGTTCTGATCTGCAATAGTGGCGGTTTCAGACGCGGCAACGGGGAATGTGGCGGCAGCAGATGTGGCGTCGAGGGCTTGGGCTGTCTCTGAGGCCGACGGGTTATAGGTGGAGCCGGGGGCGTTTACGCTGTCTTGAGCCTGAGCCTGTTCTTGAGATACCGCATTGAAAATGCTGGCTGCAACCGATGTCAGGTCTGAGGAAGAAAGCTGCTCGGCTACCGCCCCCCGGAACACCACCACAACAGAAGCTGCATCTGCCCCTGTTGCAGTTTCGGAAACCGATGCCGGTAAAGACAGCAGGGCTTGCGCCAAATCACTTGCAGTGGCGGATTCAGCAATAACTGATACATGACTTTGCGCCGCCAAAACGCTATCAAGCGCCTGTGCAGTTTCAGACACCGATCCGGGAAGAACCAAAGCCGCGACAGTGCTTTCTGACGCCGATGCCAACTCAGCAAGGCTGACCGGGAAAACCGCTTGTGCCGTTTGAGAATCAGATGCAGTGCTGAACTCGTTGGATTGAGCGCTAAATGTGCTGGCTACGACGGCGGATTGATCAGCACCTTGGACTGACTCGGAATTGTTTGCGTTAAATGTGCTGGCAGCAACCAGTACAGCATCTTGTGCAGATGCTGATTCAGAAATAAACGCAAGGAAGGCTCCGCCCGGTAGCGTTGAATACGGGGTTTCGGAAAACGCGGCATAACCAAACATACAAACCCTACGGTGTGGGCTTCATTTAACAATCTTCCGCATCTTCAAAACCTACTTGCAGCTTCAGGTCAGCATACAGCCCATCCATTAGATTTCCTTGTGGTGTTGCACAATAGAACGCATGGCTTGCAACCTCTTGTGCATTGGCTTGCCGAGCATCAGCATTGGCAGACACGGACACTTGGTATTGCACTTGGTCTTTGTTACCAAAGATGTTGGTAATACGGGCGTAGGCTTCCGTAAATGGAACACCGACGCTGCTGGTGGGGATAGAGATTTTTAGGGCCATCAGAAAGTTACCTCAGTTGTTTCAATTCTTACCACCCATCTGATTGTGGTGGCTGCTGCGCCAGTAACAGTGACTGCAATGCCGCCGTTGGTTGTATCAGCAGTAATAGCAAGAACCCATGCAGCAGCACCAGCGTCTTGAGCAATGACGGTTGGGGTCACAGCGGCAACTAAGGCTGTAGAAGCGGCATTAGCGCCGCGCTTAATTACCCCTTCAAACTTCCATCCAGATGTGTCGCCACCAGCCGTTACGTTTGCAATGCAAGTGCCTTTGAACGTGTATGCGCTGTTGTTGGGTAGGATTACTTGGTTGGTTGTACCTGCGGCAGTTGGGGTGCTTGCAAGCCTTGTTGCAGTTGCGTCTGTGGTTTGACGACCAAGCAATAACGTAGCAAGTTGTTGTCTTCCAGACGAGGCAACAATAGGGGCAGCACTTGCAGACGTAACAACATTTCCAATAATAGACCTTACTGTGCCATCTCTTCCGCCAATAACAATGCTGAATGTACTATCTGCAATGTTGCTTTGACCACCAACAATAGCAGAACTTAAACCTCCTGCATTGTTGCTTGCGCCACCAACAACAGTAGCGTTTGTATTTCCTGCTTGGTTGCTTTGACCACCTAAAGAAGCAGCACGATCACCAGTAATAAAATTGCTGTTTCCTCCAACAACACCCGTATCAGTGCCACCTGATGTGTTACCTATGCCCCCCAGAACGCCAGCGCGTGTTCCTGATGAAGAGTTTCCACTTCCTGCTACAACTCCAGAATATTGGGAAGAAGCTCTATTAGACAAGCCACCAGCAACAAACCCATAAGCGTTTGCATTTGATGAGGAGGCTTGGTTTATCGTAACCCATCCAGAAGCCTGAACGCCTGCTGATTGTCCGAAGCTCCTCATACTAGAAACAAAACACGTCTCTATATATTGACCCGAACCAACTGTAAAAATAGCATTAAACGGTGCTGTGTCAGAAGAATAAACGTTGATTATCTGAGAGTCCGAGCCGTATCGGCAGTTAACGATCTTTATTGTTTTTCCTTCTACTGGAGAAGTGGGCAAAAAAAGTTGCGCCTGTATGCTAGAACCACCGGTTTTTATAATTTGAATGGGGGCGCAATCATCTTGTAAAACAAGTCGTGCCGTTCCGGAATAGGTGTTTGACAAGTCCCATACCTGAAAAGCCGGAGTGTTTTCAGAAGCGAAACTGGTAAACATTAGTAATCCCCGCCAACGGCAGTTAAGTGGAATCCTGCCGCTACTGCTGTGCCAAAGGTTGCATATACCCGATAGCCAGCAGGGAGGCTGATGTTAAGCGACAGGGAGGTGTCAACCAACTCGGTTGTTTGAGAAACAGTAGTTGAAAACAAAGTCCTATCTAAAAATAATGTATTGTTTGCTGCGGTAGTTGTGGCTGCACCGTTGTTGATCCAGATGCGGATAACAGTTTGGATGTTAGTACCAAGCGCCCTGACTTTGATGAAATCCAACCGTGAGCCATTAGTGGCATCGGCAGTGAAAATTGGGCCGTAAATCGTGCCTGCGGTCAGGTCAGTGGTCGTATTCGCCGTTAGGCCGGGAGTGCCAGCCGTTGCGCCAGTGCCACTGACCCAACTGACCTCTGGAACAAGAGGGAAAATAGGTGCTGTATTCTGTGCCATTTACATTGCTCCAATCATCCATGTGTCGAGTTTAGCTTTTGGTGGTGTTCCTCCACCACCGCTTGCTGCCTGCCAGCTTGCTGCCACATTTGCGCCGTTTGAGGTTAAGACCTGCCCGGCAGTACCAAAGTTATTGCTTGCAACAACGGCATACTCAGCAGGATATGTAACAAACACATCTTTGCTGTTTGAGCTAAAGTTAATCAGACTCCCGCCACTTGATGATTCAAGAACAGTGTCGCGGCTTAGTGATGTTCCGGCTGAAGTGTATGTGCCGACACCTACTTCCCATGTCCCAGCCGTAGAATCTACGATGGCATAGAAAGTAGTGTTACCGTTTCCAATAACCGAAAAAGACTGGAAACCGCTTGCCGCACCAGCAAGCGTTAAAGCTCCAGTACCAGCAGTTACGCTGGTTTCTTTTACCCTGTCTTTAAGAACCAGCGCCATTAGCGGCCCCTATTAAACAGCGTCGAGGCTGAAGGTGTAGGTCACATTCAATGTGTCGCCAGACACCACAACACGATCACCGGGGGACTGGAAGTCAGAGGCGGAGAACAAAATGCCTGAAGTGCCGGTAGCCACACTTGCCAAGAAAGCACCAGCAACAGTGCCGCCAGCACCAGAAATGACAAACGAAGCAGGAGATGCGCTGTTGTCGATGACGGATGGGTCAGCCGTGGTAGCTGTACCAAACGTGGCGGTCTTGCGGTTGCCGGTGTAGTTGGTGAACTCTGTCCATGCTTTAGATGCAAGCGTGTCTGTGGCTGCAATCGTGGTGCCCGATCCCGGCCCAGTAATCAAACCCAGATACCAAACAGTCGTCTGCGTGGCCGCATCCAAATAGGCTGCAACCATATCTTGAAGACCTTGATTGACCACGAGGTTGCTGGACTCTTCCGCCCACTTTACCTTGCCGTCGGCCCCTACACACTCTACGCGATAAACACCACCAGCCCGCGCTTTAGCAACGGGGCGAGTGCCAGCAATCATGCCAGCGGTCACGGTGTCGGTGGATTTTGCCAATTCTTTGGACATGATGACTCCTTAAACAAGTCGAATTAAAGCAGAAGTCGCGGTGTTTGCGGGCATCTGCACGGTGAAAGATGTGGTTGAGGTTTTGTCAGACCCAAAGTCCAACACGCAGACAGCGCCATTATCCCCAGCTTTATAGATCAGAGCACCACGAGCGGTGATGGCCCCCGTCCACGCTGGAGATGAAAAGTTGACGTACGTGGTGCTGCCTGTTGATGTGGTTTGGCTTGCGATGGTGGCAGTGACGATCTGCCCGCCCGGATTGTAATTTCCGCCTGTCGCTTCACCTGCCGGGTCATAAGCCGTAGTTGTGGAATCCAGCGTAGCCGCGTTGGTGTACAGCGCCAGCCGAAACGTATCCGTGGCAAAGTTGATCGTGCCGTTGACAAGGCCCGACCGCAGCGTGTTGCAGGAGTAGTTGCCCGTAAAGGCCATCACCGGACCCCGTTATTCTGGGGCAGGGGCATGACCCTTGCCTGCCCGTTGCGGTACGCATCGCTGCGCTCCAGACCATCACCCAGACGTTGAGCCAGAGCAAGCGCCTCTTTGTACTTGCCATCGTACAGCGCCATCATGTCTTGCTCACCCTTCATGAAGGTGTACGCCTCTACCAGCGAGCCGTAGAGCAACACTGAGTCAAAGTTGTCGCCCAACCAAGTCTGACCATCAGCAGCTACCGTGATCGACTCGGGGTAATAATAGTAATGCAACTCAACACTGTACACCGCATCAGGTGTAGGACCAAGGATAAAAGACAAATCATCCGAAATCGTCACTCCGGATACCGTCGGGCCAAACAGCGCGTAGTACTTTGGAATAGCCGTGTCTGTGGGTTGCGGATACGCCTGACGAATGAAGTTCACATCCTTGTTGAGCAAATACTCGTA
>Ga0049081_10000534_pt1 | contig 14648 bp, 12 predicted proteins | sample GreLakmeER78MSRF_FD_66717 | JGI IMG/M metagenome (GOLD analysis project Ga0049081, IMG submission 66717) | Freshwater lentic microbial communities from great Laurentian Lakes, MI, USA - Great Lakes metaG ER78MSRF | ecosystem: Environmental > Aquatic > Freshwater > Lake | place: Great Lakes...
CTGAATAAATAAAAACCCCATACCTTGCTTGGTTTTGAATAATTGTATTCGTCATCGTTAATGTATATCCAGTAGCACTTGGATCTTTGGAATATAAATGAACTCCAGTAGTTCCGTTTTTAATGATCGCGTAATCCATGGTACTTGGTCTGGCTTCTTGAAAATAAATCCCATAATATTGACCGCTTACGTCTTGGTAATCTTGTTCCAGTCGATCCCCTTGGAAAACGACTTCATTCCCCTGTGTTCCTTGTACATTTAAAGTCGATTTGTAAACATAAAAAGCGGCATTTTTATGTAGATGAATTTGAGTCCCGGCCGGAATATTTAATGTTTTTGCAGAATCAACTATGGCAGCACCATAAATGACATGGGGTTTATCATTTGGCCAAGTACCTTCATTTAAATCGTATATTTCAGCTTGAAAATTTGAGTAGTGATAATAAAAATCTTGTCCCCAAACCGCTAATTTCACATATTGGTCTTTACCGTTGGTTCGAAATCGGATGGAGTCTTCTATAATTAACGGAAGAGACTGGCTATTAATATCAAGCGTTACTTCAACAAATACAAACAAACTATCCTTTCCCTCCAATTTGATATTCGTCATTTTTGTCCCCATCAATCCATCTACATTCATACGAAATGGGGAACTTTCACCTCCCACTAATTCGATTTCGTCTATTTGAACCGTTTTACTTTCCTTATTATAAATTTTGAATTGTTTGGTAGTAGATCCAATGGTAGTAAATACTGTATCAAAAACTACGGTATCTACTGAAAACGAAAGATTTTTCTTGGATAAAATAGTATTTTTTTTACACGACACTATCGAAAGTGAAACAATAACAATTAAAAACAAAAAGGAAGGAATTCTAACCACGATTTTATTTTATCTAACGCTTTGGTTAGAAAATTATTGAATTAATTAGGTAAAACGTATGCTTTAAACTTCAAAACAACCACAGCCGGATCTGTATTAGCAGTAATTGTCACCGATTTAGTTTGTTCTTTTGTTTGATCAGGTTTCGGTTCAAAAACAACTTCAATTTTATCCGATCCACCTGGTGGAATTGGTTTTTCAGGCTTACTAGCCGTTGTGCATCCACAGCTCGGTTGAACATTCGTAATATTCAATGGATTTTTTCCGGTATTTGTAACAGTAAAAACTGCTTTGGTTTTAGACCCTTTTTTCACGTTTCCAAGGTCAATTTCTTCCTTATCAAAAATCATGGTTGTTTGACCAAAATCATCTTCGTTTGCTTTTTTGGCATCAGCTGGATTTTCATCTACACCGATAGTAGATTCAACCTTTCCTTTTTTATTTTCAACTTTTTCATCAGAGCCGCAAGAAAGAAGAAACAGAAATGCAGAAAAATAAATTACTTTTTTCATGAATTTTATGATTTAGAATTCAAAAATAAACAAGTAAACAGAATATTGATACTGTAAATCATTTTATTCAACTCATTTTATGTAAATTTATAAAAACTCACCTCAAAATGTTACTTTTTTATCAAACTTGCGTATCTTATATTCTATAAAAAAAGAAGCTTATGAAAAACACTACTACTCAAGTACTTTTTATTGGAAATCACTCGGATAAAACCGTTCAAGAAATCCCGCAAGAAACCCTCGAATTGTATACAACCAATCGATTAGTTTATAACCGAGGTGAAGTGATAAAACAACTACCTGCAACGATTCAATTCAATGAGACACAATGTGATTTCAACGGGAATTATGAAATAGAAAATCTTACCATTGCATTGGATTTTTTCTTTCAACAATCATTGAATTTGAACCAAGAAACGCTTTTGGTGGGAGATCCTTTCGAATTAATTTTTCAAGCTTCAATTTATGCGCTATTGAAGGAAAATCCAACCCAAATTAAAGAATCCGTGGTCACTCGTCATTCAAGCCAGGCCTTGACCGTTGTGTTATTGTATCCTGCCACTATTGAATTTGAAAATTTACGAAAAGAAATATCTCAACTTATTTATACGTTAAAGAAGCATAAGATCAACACCTTATTAATTGAGAACCACATCAACCAAGCTAGTGCATTGGACAATATACTTTATTACTTGAATGAAGATGGTATTAAACACATTGAACACAAAATCAAAGGCGTTAAACAAATTCTTGGTCATACTGCTCTCGCATAAAAATGGATAGACATACTCAGCATACCATCTATGAAGAATTTTTAAATCGCTATGAACGACTAATTATAAGTCGAATATACAAGTTCAAAACAGGAGATGATGTTGCTGATTTATTTCAGGATGTGACAATTCACATTTATCAAAAAATTCCTGTTGAATTTCATAAAAATCCGGATGCATTTTCTTCTAGTGCATGGGTGGTACAAGTGGTCGATCGTTTTCTGATTTCCATGTATCGCAAGGAAAAAGCAAAGAAAAACATTCATAGCAAAACCATTTCTCAACTTTCAGATTTTCAATGGAATACAATTGCTAACCAAAAAATTTCGGAAGATAGCGATCTACATTTCACTGAAACGGAATTTGATGCTATTTTAAAAGTGATTTTTGAACACATAAGCCGAAAAGATGCTTTAATGCTGAAAATGAAATATTACTATAACAAGAATAGCGATTTTATTTCTGAAAAATTGAATGTTTCGCATGTAAATATGCGCTTGAAACGACTTAAAGAACAGCTTCAAAATCGCGTTCCTCAAACCGTTTACGCAGAAGTTAAGGAACGCTTTTTCAAAGAAGATTGATTTACCTCACCAAGTTCACATGGCCAACTAGATTTTCCATTTCTTTTTTTATGGTATTGTAGAATGAAATTTTCCAGGTATATGTCCCGGTTTGACAATCCCCCCCCTTGTATGTTCCATCCCAAAATGCATTTCGTGCTGAACTTTCCCAAATTAAATCTCCCCATCGATTAAAAATTGACACCATTAAAGTTTCATAATTTATCCCTTCGCCTGAAAGTTGGGGTTGAAAATATTGATTATATTGATCATTATTTGGAGTAAATGTATTAGGTACATAGATGAATATTGACGGTTGTAAGCTAATTACTTGATCGACTGTATCAATACAACCATTGACATTCATTACGATCAAACTAACAGTATAATCCGCAACCTGATAATAGGTATGACTTAATTGGTTGGTATTCGCTGTTGTATTATCGCCAAGATCCCAATTCCAATTAATAATTTCATCCTCTGTTACATCAATAAAATCGACAGTTGAATCAAATTCATTCAAGATTGTTTTACTCATTGTAAATTTCGCAACTGGAAGTGAAAAAGGAGACGCTATAAGTTTTAAAGTATCAGAGCACAAATCTTCTGACATCACAATCAATGAAACCTCATAATCTCCTAATGATTGATAGAAATGGGTGGGATTATTATCAGTAGACGCGAATCCATTTCCAAAATTCCATTCAAACTTCAATTTTGAATCATCGGGACTTACAGAATAATTATGAAACTCATATACGTTCCCAACACATTGATTTGAAAAATTAAAATGTGCTATAGGTGTATTTAAGGGAGTGAATATTTGCTGAATTGTATCTTTGCATCCATTATTACTTATGGCAATGAGCTCAATGAGAGTTGGTGAATTTTGATTAAATAAATGTGAAGTGTTCTCTGTAAAATAATTGATTCCAGTTCCTATCTCCCATTGATAGGTCATCGTACTATTATCAGCAATTTCAGAACTATTTATAAACTCTTGATTTTTATATAGACACACAGGATCATTCGTAAACTGAGCATTTGGAACGATAAACGGTATTGCTATTTTGGATATAGTATCTCTGCAACCTAGCTGATTTTCAATTACTAACTCTACTTGAAACGATTGATTTGTTAAATAAGAATGAGTTGGACTTAATTCCGTTGAAATCATACCATCCCCAAATTCCCAATGAGTAAAGAATGGAGTAGAAGAATTAGTTGTGTTTTCAAATTCATAATTATCGTACAAACATTTATTCTCAAATTCGAAATTTGCCTCTGTAACCTCGTTAATTTGAATCTCCATTTGAAATGTATCGGTACAGCCGAAGGTATTGGTTGCAACCAAAATAGCCGTTAAAGATCCTATTGAAGGGAGCAAAACTGTTGGATTAGGGGCGTTGGAAGTGTTACCGCTTCCGAAATCCCAATCAAAATTCAAGTTTTCATCATAATTATCGGTTGAATTATTATCGATTTCAATTACATGGTTAGTACAAATTCCAATTTCAGGAATTTCAAATGAAGCCGTAGGCGCAAAATAGGGAGAAATTGGTTTTACTAGCGTATCAGAACATCCATTTTCAAATGCGATTAATTGTATCGAGTTAAAATCGGAATTATAATTACCGACGTAATTCATTGATTCTGTTGACGAATTTGCATAAGTCCATTCAAAAGTTGATGCATTAACACTCGTATTTGTTGTCGTAAATTCATTATAAATACAAGAGTCATTAACTACAAACTGGGCAGAGGGTGTTTGTCGAACTTCATAATTTATGATAATATTTGATTGCGCATTGCAGGCTAAATAATTGGGTGTAATCTTAAGTGAATAATTACCAGGTGAGTTAACTTGTATGCAACTCCCTGCGCCCACTAAATTATTATTTTGATCAAACCATTGTAGACTTGCATTCAACCCTGCTGGCGCGCATAATGTTTGAGGAAAAGTAGCAGCACATATGGGTTGAGGATTCGTTGTATTTGTTGGACAATCCATATCTATCAATGCATAAATCCAATCCACATTATACATGCACCATTCTGCAATAAAAAAAATAGTGATACTTTGACCTGCAAACGTTGATAAATCCATTGTAACATGATTCCAATTTTGCGTATAGCTTGTATTAAAATAATCAGGACCAGCGCCAACTGCCATAGGGTTATATGCTGATGCGACTAAGGGTGTTTGTTGCAGATTAGAAACCCCAACTGGGCCAGTAGATATAGAATAATACGCATTGTAACTTGGACAAGGAACTAATTCACCGTTTGCGTTGTACAGATACATTTTGAATTTAGCTGCATCATAAGAAGAATGTGGATAATTAAATATACCAAGTGCGAAATGAAAGGTAAAAAAAGTTTGTCCCGTGACTGGCACAGCAATTGTCCTTGCAATCATTCCATCTTGACAACCCCAAGAATCATCACTGCTCAATTTTGCAGAAAACGACCCTCCATTACCTGCATAAACATGAGGAAAACCACCATAAGGATCAACACCAGCATTAACGATACTGACACATCCATTTGTCGTCCAATTGGAAAAATTTCCGTTTTCAAATCCCCAATTTGACGTATTACAATTAAATTCATCACTTTTTAATTGTTGAGTATTACCTGTAAGTAAGGCTTCTTGAATAAATTGTTTTTGATTTAATTGTCGCTCATTCCAATTATCAACCATTTTCTGTACAGTTGAATCTTTCTGAATTTCTGTCAAAGACTGATCCAAATGTTCTCGGGCATGTTCTAAATTAAATTGATTTTGGTCATTCACTTCATTAATTTGAAACAAGTTATTTTGAGCATATATATTATTATTAGTTAATATTATAGATAATATTACGTATAATAAAGATGATATAAAATGATTATTAAATCGCATAATAAGATAGTTTAGTTATAATATGAGAGCTTCCAATTTAATAACGAACATTTAATTTCTTGGTTGGTTTGTAAACGTGTTAAATGAACATACATACCTTATAGTTGAATATTTATATGAATTAAGCGATAAGAAATTGATCTTGGTTAATAATTGTTATTGCAATAAACTTTTAATTAATTTAATGGATGGATTACACTAGAATAACTTAATTTAGCAGAACGTTCTTTGGGGTCGACATTGGATTTGACAGCGATAGCGGTAGTCAAGTGTCAGCATGCAGAGGGTTGTGATGAACCTCTATAATATCTTGTCACGAACAATAATTGACAATACGTCATACGCACTTGCTGCTTAATTAACTGAATGTTAATTGGCTTAATCCGACTGAAGCATAGTAAGTTGGACGAGTACTTTCGATAAACTGCTGCTCATTCGGTTTATCATACGAAAGTTCATCCCATTGGGCTAGTTAAAACGAGGTAACTAAGTTTTAGCGAAATAACAGTTGCTAAGTTGCAGTTTTGGGTGTTCTTGTCCGGCCTGCAATCGAAAATCAATCGAGAAATAAGCATGTAGAAAGCTTGAAAACTCGTCGTTTGGACGAGGGTTCGAACCCCTCCGACTCCACATTAAAGCACTAATCGAAAGAAAGGTGCTTTTTTTAAAAAAAAATACATCAATCCAACCCAAACACCACAGGCAATATAAAATAAACAGGAACGGTTTTTCCATTTTGTACTCCCGGTATCCAACGAGGCATTTTTTTAACTAATTCCATTGCGGCTGTATCTAGTTCTTTATGAACGCCCCGTACAATTTGAATGTTATCAATCTCGCCAGTTGAACGAACAACAAATTTCATAAAAACCTTACCCTCTATGTTATTTTCTTTCGCTATATCTGGATAAATAAGATTTTTCTGAATGAACTCAAGCATGGATTGTGAACCACCGGGGAATTCAGGCATTATTTCAGCAAATTTAAAAGCAAAATCAGTAATATCTTTAACCGTGTCATATGTGGGGCAATTTGGCGGATGATAGCCACAACCAACTATTGGAAAAATAGGATCAGGTTCAGGTAAGACAGGAATAATTGGAACCACTTTAACTGGAAAAATTAGATTGTCATTTTTTAATTTAATTTTATCACTAGGAGTTTTCCATTGAATTTTCTTGGATTCTATTTTATTGATTACCGCTTTTTTCATAATTGGTACATGATCCTCAAAATACGAATAAAAACAAACCAAACCTATTAATACTACAGAAATAAGTGATACTATTTTATATTTATTGTGAGTAATTCGAAATCCATCCATATTTTTCAATTAAAAAAATTATAGATTTTCAAATACTGCGCCAAAGATTAACAATTAAAGAAACCTAAGAAATTGAACCTAAAATCAAAATGATAAATTATTTGATTTTTTTTCAATCAAGTATTGCAGATAAAATAAGAAATGGTATCTTTGCACTCCGATTTTGGGAATAGTGTTCGTATAAAACTAGTTAATTGTGGAAACGTTAAGTTACAAAACAGTCTCTGTTAATAAAGAAAGAGCTGACAAAAAATGGTTTATTGTTGATGCAACTGATAAGCATGTTGGGAGACTTGCAAGTACTGTTGCTAAAGTAATTAGAGGGAAATACAAAACTTCTTACACGCCTCATGCAGATTGTGGAGATAACATTATTATTATAAACTCAGAGAAAATTTCTTTATCCGGTAATAAAGTAAAAGATAAGACATATACTCGTTACACAGGATATCCAGGTGGACAACGTTTTACAACAGTTGAAGAATTGTTGAAAAAACATCCAGAACGTATTTTAGAAAAAGCGATTCGTGGAATGCTTCCTAAAAATGCGTTGGGAAGAGCTTTGTTCAGAAACTTACGCGTTTGTGTAGGTACAGAGCACAATTTACAAGCTCAAAACCCAGAAGTTTTAAATATAGACTCACTTAAATAATTCATTATTAATATGGACGTTATCAATACATTAGGAAGAAGAAAAACGGCTGTTGCTCGTGTATACCTTTCTAAAGGAACTGGAAATATTACTGTAAATAGAAAAGACTATAAAGTTGCTTTTCCTATTGACATTTTACAAGCTAAAATCAATCAACCATTTGCTGCAACAGATACTTTAGGTCAATATGACGTAAAAATAAATGTTTCCGGTGGAGGAATTAACGGTCAAGCAGAAGCTATCCGTTTAGGTATCTCTAGAGCACTTGTTGAAATAGCAATAGACAACAAACCAACTTTACGTTCAGAGGGATTACTTACACGTGACCCAAGAATGGTTGAACGTAAAAAACCAGGTCAACCGAAAGCAAGAAAGAAATTCCAATTCTCGAAACGTTAATATTTATTGGAGGTTTAGTATCCAAACTTACGAGCACACTCTGTTACAGACCCTCGTATTGTTGACTAAATATAGGAAAGTAAACAATTTAAAAGAAAATTATGTCTAAAGTTAATTTTGATTTATTATTAGATGCAGGTGTTCATTTTGGACACATGAAAAGAAAATGGAATCCTGCAATGGCCCCATACATTTTTGCTGAGAAGAAAGGAATTCACATTATCGATTTGAACAAAACGATCGTACACCTTGAGCAAGCTTGTGCAGCAATGAAACAAATTGCCAAATCAGGTAAAAAGGTTTTATTTGTTGCTACTAAAAAGCAAGCAAAAGAAATTATTTCTCAAAAAGTTATTGAGATCAATATGCCTTATGTTACTGAAAGATGGACCGGTGGAATGTTAACAAACTTTCAAACTACGAGAAAATCTATCCGAAAAATGGCGGCTATCGACAAAATGAAAATAGACGGTACTTGGGATACATTAAACAAAAGAGAAAAACTTTTTAAAACACGTCAACGCGAGAAATTAGAAAAAACTTTTGGTTCAATTGCAGACATGACTCGCCAACCAGCAGCGATTTTCATTATTGATATTCTGAAAGAACATATTGCATTGGCGGAGGCGAAAAAATTAAACATTCCAACTTTTGCGATGGTTGACACCAATTCAAATCCAAAATTTGTTGATTTTCCAATTCCTGCGAATGATGATGCGACTAAATCAATCACCATTATTTTAGATCAAATTTGTGGAGCGATTAAAGAAGGTCTAGAAGAAAGGAAAAATGCGAAAAGTGCTGATAAAGAAGGTGCTGAAGTAACAAATGAAACTGCTGAAGTTGCAAATGAAACTACTGAAGCGGCGAATGAAACTACTGAAGCGGCGAATGAAACTACTGAAGTGACAAATGAAACTACTGAAGCGGCGAATGAAACTACTGAAGTGACAAATGAAACTACTGAAGTGGCAAATGAAACTACTGAAGCGGCAAATACTGAAGCTTCGGCAACGACAGAAACAACATCTGAGAACTAAGAAAAATATATAACAATGGCAATTACAGCATCTGACGTAAACAAACTTCGCCAACAAACCGGCGCAGGAATGATGGACTGCAAAAACGCATTAGTTGAAGCTAATGGTGATTTTGAAGCAGCAATTGATATTCTTCGTAAAAAAGGCCAAAAAATCGCTGCAAAACGCGGAGATAATGATGCCAAAGAAGGAATCATCCTAGCACAAACTGCTGCAGACGGACAAAGTGGTATTATTTTAGGATTGAACTGTGAGACTGATTTTGTTGCAAAAAATGAAGGATATGTTACTTTAGTTCAATCTTTAGTTGATATTGCTTTAGCTCACAAACCAGATACAGCTGATGCATTAAAAGCATTGAGATATGACGATCGATTAACAGTAGATGAAAAAATCACCGAACAAATAGGTCTTATTGGAGAAAAATTAGAACTTTCCAACTATGCTGTGGTTGACGCGTTAAAAGTGGTTGCATACAATCACCCGGGAAATCAATTAGCAACCTTAGTAGGCTTTTCAGCTGATGGTTCTGATATGGATGAAGTTGGTCGTCAAATAGCTATGCAAGTCGCGGCTATGAACCCAATTGCAATTGATAAATCAGGTGTTGATCAACGTACAATTGAACGAGAATTAGAAATTGGAAAAGAATTAGCAATACAAGAGGGAAAACCAGCTGAAATGGCTGAGAAGATTTCTCAAGGTAGATTAAACAAGTTCTTTAAAGAAAATACGCTATTAAGTCAACAATTCATTCGTGATGACAAATTGACTGTTGAACAATTCCTTGAAAATACAGCTTCAGGATTAACTGTTACTGAATTTAAACGTTTTTCATTGAGCTAAACTTAAGGGTTAAGTAAAAGATTAAAGCTGTCATTTTTGACGGCTTTTTTTATGTCCACATTTCTGCCAGCTTTTTTCCTACCAAGCTTCCAATTGCTATACCCATTCCTCCCATACGGACGCCAAAAGCAACATTTTCACTATCCTTTCGAATAATTGGCGACTTGGTATCCCCTACTCCCATTATTCCAGACCATTGATAATCAATTCTAAATTCTTTTCCTGGAATAATTACATCTTTTAATAACTTCATCAAGGCATTCTGAATGAGCGGTGTAATCTGTAATTCTGTCGTGGTTTCTCCTTGAAAATCCAAATTTCTCCCACCCCCTAGCAAAATTCGATTTCCAATATTTCGAAAATAATAATATCCACGATCTAAATGAAAGGTTCCTTGAAAGGGTAAGTCATCTATTTCGTTCGTTACTAATACCTGAGCACGAGCGGGCGTGACCTCATTTTTCAAGAACTGATGAGCGAAGCCATTTGTACAAATAATTAATTTTGCTGTTTGAAATTCACCCACGTTTAACGCTAATCGAACACTTTTTGACTCGTCTGTAAAATTAAATAGTTCAATTCCAAAAAGAGAAATCACTCCTTTAGATGTTGCCAATTCATGAAGCGTTCTAATTAATTTACCTGTATCTATTTGACCTTCCTCGGCATTAAAATAACTCGTTTTAACACCTTGAAACTGAAATTTAGATGGTGCCAATAAGTCTTCTTTATATATTTTTTCCACTCCGAATTCACAAAAACATTTTTCATTCAGGTATTCGATAAATCGGGAATCAATATTTGAATTAATATCATTTTGAAGAATTAAATCCCAAGAACCATTTTTTTCGTAACCAATGTCTTTGCCGCCCAACAACCGAAATAATTCTTGTAACCCTTCATAACGCATTTTTACCGTTTGCCAAACAATCTCTTCCGGATTATTTTGTAAATCATCAAATATTTCAGTTGGACTGCCAAAACAAGCAAACCCTGCATTCTTTGAACTTGCTCCTGATGGAAGATATCCTTTTTCAAGAATTAACACCCGCGCATTAGGATATTTTTCCTTGATTTGAATAGCCGTTGAATAACCTACAATTCCAGCTCCAATGATTGTAAAATCAATTGAATCAAAAAAGGCATTTCTTTCCCAAAAACTTAATTGATTTAGTTGCAACATTTTTTGTTTAAGTTAACTTTTTTAAGGAAATTTGTTATTAATTGTTTCAAAGATAATTTGATTCACCAAAACAATCAACCATGACACGATTAATCGTCTTTTTTTCGCTTTTTTTTATTGGTATCAGCCCTTTTCGCGCCCAAGGCAATTCCAATGAAGCATTTAATGATCAACTTGCTAAAGCTGAAACAGCTTTGTTGGATAAGGATTTAAGCAAAGTAAAAACCATTTTATCTAGCGAACCTTTAAAAAGCAAGCAAAATAATCCCAAAATAAAACAGCTAACAACAAAAGTTGCTGTATTAGAAACCATTATTATTGGAACCAATAACCTTACTTCTGAGAAATGGGATGATGCAATTTCTGAGGCGAATAAGGGATTGCTTTTGATTCAATCCAATTCTAGTTTGTTTGTTGGATCAGAGAAACAGGAATTAGATAAAATTAAGTTGGGAGCTGAAAATGGAAAAAAAGGTATTAAATCTTCGTCATCTACTGTTACAAACGGAGCACAATTAGATGATTTAGGAGATCCAATCGATTATAAAGTAGGTAGAGACCAAATGATGAAAACCTATTCAGATGATAAGAATGCTCCCGTTTTGGCATTCGAAAAAAATAAAGATTCCATGAATCAAGAAAACATCCGACGTGAAAAATTGATTTTAAAAGGAGTTAATGATAGTCAAAAATCACTTGATAGTTCTCAAGTAAAAATGGGAAATGAAAAGGAAAAATCAATTCAATCGATTGACAAAAATCGAAAAGAATACCAAGTTCAACGCGATGAGGTGATGACATCGAATGACAAGAAAACAAACAACATTGCTGAAGAAGTTAGAACATCGAATAAGAAAATTGAAAAAGATCTGACAACTATCAATAAAACGAACAAAGAACGTATCGAAATAATCAATGACAACATTGATTCATCCTCCAGTAAGCACTTAAAATTTCGGGAAGAAAATTACAAACAAAATGAAAAACGAATAGTTTCCATAAGTGAAAACCAGAAAGACTTCGACAGTTTGTCACAAATTTCAAAAGCAAGTAGAACTGAGGCTTCCAATAACAACGCTCAACTCGTGGCAGATAATATTAAGTCATTAGATAATTATAGGCAATCAGAACCCATAAAAACAAAAGGAAATGGTTTGATAAATAGTAAAGGAGTTCCCTATGAAAAAGGAATAACTCAGGGAGTTTTTAGTAAGGGAGAAAAAGGGAAAACGCAAGTGTTGATTACAAGACGAGTTAGAATTGATGAAAATAACAATGCGGATATTTATTTAAGACATGAAACACCTAATACGGTAACAACTTACACAAAAAATGGATCTATTATTACAGAGTACGCGTGGAGCATTGAATCGGGTAATGTAACACATTGGGAATAATAAATGCTTCGTTAATAATTTATGGTTTTTGTGGAAAACACACGTTAAAATCATTAGTTAAAAAAAATGATTTGAAGTAATTTTGAAAAAAAATAAATCGAATGTTTGACGACGAGGAAGAATTTTCAGGAAAAGAATTAAGCACTGATATTGAGCGATTTGAAAAACATTTGAATGGCGAATCAATTGGGTTTATTGACGGTGATAGAATTGAATCTATCATTGATTATTATTTATTTAACTCCAATTACAGTAAAGCGAAAGTTGCCGCCGAATTTGGAATTAATCAATTGCCTCATTATAAAGTGTTTGATTTGCGTAAAGCTCAAGCGATGGCAGGTCTTGGTTTAATTTCTGACGCATTGGAATTAGTGAATCAAATTGAAGATTTAGAAAATTACCAAAGTGAATTACTCTTGACCAAGGCGGCATTACATAGTCAAATACGGGATTCAAAAAATGCGATAAAGTTATATAAGCAAGCATTGTTGATTTGTGAAGAATTCGAAAAAGATGAGATTTTCGTTGATCTAGCAGTTGAATATGAAAATGCACACAACTTTAATGGTGCCATTCAAATTTTAAAACAAGGATTACTTCACAATCCTAAAAATGAATTTGCTTTTTCGGAAATTTGTTATTGCTATGAAAAAACAAATGATTTCGATTCGGCTATAAATCAAATTTCTTTGTTTGTCGATGAAAATCCATACTCCTATTTGGCGTGGTATCAACTTGGTAGCTTTTATTTGAGAAACGAAAACTATGAAAAAACTATTTGGGCATTTGATTACTGTTTAATAATAAATGAAAATGCCGGTGCTGCCTATTTCAATCTTGGCAATGCTTACCTATCTTCCGATAAATTTCACCAAGCTATTGATAATTTCAATAAATGCATTGAGTTAGATGGAGAAGACCCTCTGGCGTTGTGTTATTTAGGTGAATCCTACGAAAATATTCATGAATACGAATTAAGTAAAGATTGCTATAAAAGAAGCATTGAATTATCTCCTGAATTTTCAGAACCTTGGCTAGGGTTAGGGATTTTGGAGGATTTACAAGGACGAAGTAAAGAAGGAATTGTTTTAATGCACAAAGCATTGGACCTAGAACCGACTAATCCAGTAATTAACCAACTTATTGGTTCAGCCTATGTGAAAATTGGCGAATTAAGCTTCGGTATGGAATTCATGAAAAAATCGTTGGAATTAGACGCCACTGACATGGAGTGTTTGACTGCATACATGGAAGTATTTTCAAAAATTGACATTGTTGAAAGTCAACGATTTATCCATGCGTTTAATCTAGAAAATGGACAAGAAACGGAATCCTGGTTGTGGGAAGTGAATTTACTTTGGATGACTGGTGAACAACAAGAATCTGTAGCACTTTTCGCTGTGTGTGTAGATAATGACCCCATAATATCTAAGGAATTGTTTACCATTAACCCACAATTATTACTTCAAGCTTCATTAACTGATTTAGTGGATCTTTCTTAATGTTATTTTCCAAAAAAATCGAATTCAACGACCATACCGGCCCGGTTTATTCGATTGCATCTGCTGGTCATTTCATTTATTCAAGCGGTGCTGATAAGTGGGTTGCTAGGTGGAATGTATTATCCCTCAAACAAGACGAATTTGCTATAAAGTTAGATTCTCCAGCCTATTGTATTTTTCACAGCGTCACTAAACCCTTGCTTTTTATTGGCTGTTCTAATGGAGATTTTCACGTAATTAACACAATTAGCAGAGAAGAAATAAAATTCATTAAACACCATAAATCGGCTATTTTTTCGATTCAAGAGAATCCCTTAACAAATCAAATTTACACAGGCGATTCAACTGGTAATTTGTGCATCTGGGATTGTACTGGTTTTCAACTGGAACTTCAAATACCATTGAATTGTGAAAAAATTAGAGCAATTGAATTAATCGATCAGGGTACTAAAATCGTTGTGGTATCAAAAGACGGTAAATTGCGATTTTTTGAAACAAGTTACTATAACGAATTACGTTGTGTTCCTATAAATACGGATGGCTTACAATCATTCCTATCCGTTACTGATTCGTATTTAGTCGGTGGACATGATGGCTTCCTATATGTAATAGATTCAATAACGAAATCTGTTTTATCGAAAATTGCAGCTCATAAGGGAGCAATCTATT
>Ga0049081_10000536_pt1 | contig 14645 bp, 7 predicted proteins | sample GreLakmeER78MSRF_FD_66717 | JGI IMG/M metagenome (GOLD analysis project Ga0049081, IMG submission 66717) | Freshwater lentic microbial communities from great Laurentian Lakes, MI, USA - Great Lakes metaG ER78MSRF | ecosystem: Environmental > Aquatic > Freshwater > Lake | place: Great Lakes...
TTCAAGTTCTATTTCTAACTCTTCAGGTGTAACTCGTTCAATTCTATCTAATGGATTTCCAGCAATTTCCCACGTGATTATTCCACCTTCTAGATATCCCAATACATGATCATATCCCACACGTGCCAATCGTTTTATGGTTTCTTCTGTTTTATCTTGATCAGTAACTAACACAATTTTTTGTTTAATATCTGGTATCAACATTCCCACCCAAGGCGCAAACTGTCCTTCTAATCCTATGCTGATGCTACCCGGTATGAAAGAACTTGCAAAATCTGAAGCCGTCCGAGTGTCAAGAAGTAAAACTTCAGAATCTTTTGTTAGTTCTTCAAATTCACTCAGCGAAAGTGCTTTCATGCCTCGATTGAGAACGGTTTTATACGATTCGTAACCTGATTTATTTAACGTAACATTCATTCCAAAGTAGGATGGAGGAGGTAAAAGTCCGTTTGTAACCTCATGAATAAATTCATTTTCAGTCATGTCTTTCCGTAAGGCATAATTGGTTTGTTTTTGATTACCAAGTGTATCTGTGGTTTCTTTGGACATGTTTTTCCCGCAAGCGCTACCCGCACCATGTGCTGGATAAACCGTTAAGGAATCAGGTAAGGTCATGATTTTTGTGCGCAATGATTTAAAAAGCAAACCTGCTAATTCTTCTTGCGTCATGGATGCTGACTTTTGAGCCAAATCGGGCCTTCCAACATCTCCAATGAATAAAGTGTCTCCGGAGAAAAGTGCTTGTTCCTTGCCGTTTTCATCAAACAAAAGGTAACAACTAGACTCCATCGTATGTCCTGGTGTATGCAAAACTTTAATGCTAATTTTTCCGACTTTCAATACTTCACCATCAGATGCAATATGAACTGGATAGGATGGATTGGCATTAGGTCCATAAACAATCGTGGCTCCCGTTTCCTTAGATAGATCCAAATGCCCACTAACAAAATCGGCATGAAAATGCGTTTCCAAAATATATTTTATTGTAACACCATCCTGAGTTGCGCGATTGATATATGGTTGAGTTTCACGAAGTGGGTCAATAATTACTGCTTCATTTTCAGAAACGATATAATAAGCTCCTTGAGCAAGACAACCGGTATAAATTTGTTCTATTTTCATATTATTAATTCCTTGTTTTCAATTTTGCCATTTCTGTTGATCTAAAGCCGAAAAAGTTTTTACTCGCTGAATAAAATTAGCCCAAAGAATACTTCCTGAGTATATTCCTTTTGGCTTTTTTTTATATTTTTTTAATGCTCTTCTTTTTTGATACATTTTAGAAAAATTGGAGTAAATGGCAACATGAGCCAAAAAAACTACCCAAAAAAACTTCCACTTTCCTTCCAATAGGAATTTGAATGCCGCAATTCCATCCAGTGCCATTCTTCTCATTAATTTAGGAAATAAAAAACCGGGATGGTTCTTAATCAGCATAAATAAATTGTTACGAAAGTTTAAATAGAGCTTTGTGGGTGATTCATACCGCATTGTTCCTCCTCCTAAGTGATAAACGGTTGATGACGGAATTACTTTAAATGCTAAACCTGAGCGTTGAATTCGCCAGCAAAGATCTATTTCTTCCATGTGGGCAAAGAAATCAGCATCAAACCCATTCATTTCTTGGAATACAGAATTGCGAATCATAAAAGCGGCCCCAGATACCCAAAAAACAGTCAATTCGGTTTCGTATTGTTTTGAATCTACTTCAACAGCATTAAAAATTCTACCTCTGCAAAAAGGAAAATAATCAACATCCATAAATCCACCACAAGCACCTGCATGTTCAAAAGAATCTCGGTTTTGAAACGATTTTATTTTGGGCTGACAACCCGCAATTGTTTTGTTTTCCATGGCTGCAGTTAATGGAATAAGCCAATTCTCGGTCACCTCCACATCACTATTTAATAAAACAACTAACTCTTCCGAGATAGATAGCATCCCTTGATTATAGCCACCTGCAAAACCATAATTCGATTCATTGATGATGATTTCTATTTCTGGATAACTGGATCTGATAAAAGAAACCGAGTCGTCTGCAGAAGCATTATCAATTACATAGATTTTGGCAGAAGCTGAATGTTTTGTAACAGATGGAAGAAATTGTTCTAAATGACTTTTTCCGTTAAAATTCAAAATTGCAATAGCAACTGTTTCCATACTAATATTGCCTGAATAGGTCGTTGCTGTTACCTCCAAAATGTTGTTGGTTGAATTGATTTGGATTATCTACTGATCCATTTACTGTGTTCCGTTTGGATAAAATCGCTTGCCAACCTTGATTTTTAGTTTCGCCAATCATATCTGAGTGGAGTAATCGGTAGGTATTGTTCACTAGATCTGGATTATAGAAAATAAATCGTTTGTTACTGAACATTCCTATTTTGTTATATTGCCAAATTTCATAAGGGTATTCAGATGGAGAAGTTTCTTTTTGAACAACTGTAGTTGGCGATCCATATTTTAAATAAACTCTCCCACGATCCGTTTCATAACCGTCTTGAAAATTATTTGAATAAATACGCTGAACGTATTGTACTTGCTGTTTGTATGACATCCATGCATCGTATGGTTTTGTAGCATTTGTTTTTATCCAATAGGCTTGGATGTGTTTTCTTGCTTGGGCAATATCTTTTAATTTTAGTGTAGAAATGATGTTCAGTATTTCGGCTTGTCGGGAAATAGGCAACAAACTTTCCAAATAAAAAGCAACGCTATCATCAGATATTGATTGTTGAAATGCTGGATCTAACACAATGTTGTCCATCGATATGTTTAATTCAATATCATTACTTCTTTCAAAACTATAGGATTGTCGGGCTCGTTCCTTTTTTGATCGATCTAAAATCGAATAAATCAGCTCATATTTACCAGTACCCAAATTTGTGATATCAATTCCCCGAATAATTGGAACCACAGGTGCGGACTTATGCTTCGAGAATGTTTCAAATTCAATGAGCCCATTCAAAGAACCTTCTTGTATTATTTCTTGTTTCAAAACAAATTGAGAATCAGATAATAAAGCAGAATTATATATTTCTAAATAAACAGGTATGGTTGATAATTGATTGGGGAAGAAATTGGATAATCGGGGTAGAATATAATATCCTGATTTAGTGAAATTTGAGGATTCGTCCGTTTTTTTGGCGTATTCAGCAACTTCGATGTCTGAAAACGAAATTTGATTACTTAAATTCTTAGAGATAATTTCACTTTCGGTAGTAATTGCTTTTGAATTTGGATTTAGAACATCAGTTAGTTCAATTTTTAAGTTATTCTTACCTGAAGGAATGGCAAAACGAATCACATCATAAAAATCTTCAATAATACTATCCTTCATCAACGGAGATTCTAAAATGTACACATCCGAAAAATGAACAGAATCTTTGTTACTAACTTGTATACGAACGGCTATTTTTCCTTGAAGCCCACCTGATAGGCCTTCGTATTTTACAGATCGCGCAACAAATTGAAGGTAAACTTCTGCGTAATTACCAATTTGATCCGTATAAAATTGCTTTGTGTCTAGATACGCTTTTAGTTGACCAAAACTGGTGTTGTTAATTAATTGAAGGGCTAAAACGCATACTATTACAACTGATTTCATAAGTTAAATTTAACTATTTTTTCATTATCAATCTAATTCAATTCGAAGTTTTTGGATCAATTGTCGATTGTATGTATCTATTAAATATTTCAAATAGTTTGGCGTGCATTTCGATATACATTTGGTGTAATGTTTCAAACGATGTTCGATGTGGTCTTGCAGTAATTGAATCAAATGGATCGCTTCTTCTAAATCTTTTGTTGCTTCTGCGATAACTTCTGCGTGATTGGCCATAGACATCTCAATAGCTACTCGGCCTTTTAATCCATTATCAATTGCGTAATAATAGGCATCTGCAATGCTAAACTCAAGGAGTTTTTGGGTATTCAGTATTTCCTTGAACTGCTTAGGAAATTCATATTCTACTTCAAATTGAATATCCTCTATTTCAGAAACTCTGGATTCAAGGAATTTTTCAGGAAAACGAAATGCATCTTGCCAATTAATGTAATCTTGCCAATGCCCAAAACGCCTTACATTATTTCCTAAATCTATGATCTTAAATTCGTTTTTATGTGGTAATCTTCTTGATCCCCTACCAATCATTTGATGATAAAGTGTCAGCGACCGAGTGGCTCTATTTAGTATGATGGTTTCAACGGTGGGTTCGTCAAATCCAGTGGTTAAAATTCCAACTGAAGTGAGTATTGCGTCTGGTGTTTCTTTGAACCATCGAACAATATCTTTTCGGTCTTTATCACTAAAAGTTGAATCTAGGTGCCGGATATTGTGTTTCAGTTTCTTAAATGATTCTTCAACTCTTCTGGATGTTTCAATTCCTGCATTGAAAATTAGTACTTTTTGTCCGCGTGCAATTTCCTCGTAGGCAAAAATTAATTTTTCTTGCATAAAATGATTTCCATAAACGATATCCATACTGTTTACCGTAAAGTCACCATGAGTTCCAATTTTAAGCCCATGAAGATTAACATCATACGTATATGTTTTGCCATCCGCTAAATATCCTTTTTCAATTAGCCCAGAAATACTTTCACCAACCACGAGCTTGTTGTAATTGTCTCGCAAGGGTAAAGCTTTATTACTACTGAGTGGAGTTGCAGTTACTCCCAGAATATTGCAATTGTCAAAAAATTGGAATAATTTCCTAAAACTATTGTAGTGAGCCTCATCCACGATAACTAGTCCAATATCTTGAAGGAATTGATTGTCTTCATTTAATCGATTGTGTAGGGTTTCAACCATCGCAATAAAGCAAGAGTATTCGCCTTGGTCTGGAATAGTTTTTACTTCAGAATTAATGATCTTGCTGCGCACCCCTCTTGCATCGAGCTGCTTAGATGTTTGTATGGATAATTCAATACGATGTGTTAACACAAGTACCTTTTTTTTCCATTCTTCAATGTATTTTCTGGTTAATTCAGAAAAAATAACAGTTTTACCACCACCTGTCGGTAACTGATATAATAAGTTAAACTGGTTACCGTTTTCGCGGAGTTCATCTAATATGGACCCAACTGTATTTACTTGGAATGGGTATAATTCCTTCGCCTCGTATAAATCAAAATCTATCATTCCTTTGCCTCAAAAATTGGACCTCTAAGGTACTGCCTTTAATTGAAACAAGCACTAGAATTATGCAAATGTTCTGTTAATATTCCTAAAGTAATCCTTTTACGCGTAAAAATTCATCCAATGATTCAATGTCGCTAAAAAGTACTTCGCGCGCCTTGCTGCCTTGAAATGAGCCAATTATCCCCATTCCTTCCAATTGATCAACGATTCGTCCAGCTCGATTATAGCCTAATTTTAATTTTCGTTGCAACAAACTTGCTGAGCCTTGTTGACTGATTACGACAATTCTTGCAGAGTCTACAAACATGGAATCAATTTCTGCCATATCAATATTGCCATTTCCTGCATCCTCATCACCTTGATATTCAGGTAGAATAAGTGCTTCTGGATAAGCCCTTTGTGAACCAATGAATTCACAAATTTCCTCCACTTCATCTGTGTCAACAAATCCACATTGCAAACGTTTCACGTCCGAGCCTGTAGATATCAACATGTCTCCTCTACCGATTAACTGATCTGCACCCGATGCATCTAAAATGGTGCGTGAATCAATTTTTGATAAAACACGGAAGGCTATTCGCGCAGGGAAATTTGCTTTTATCATACCTGTAATCACATTGACAGAAGGTCTCTGTGTCGCAACAATTAAATGGATTCCAATCGCTCTGGCCAACTGCGCTATTCGCGCAATAGGATGTTCAACTTCCTTACCTGCCGTCATAATCAAGTCCGCAAACTCATCAATCAGCACAATAATATAAGGCAGGTATCGATGCCCGTTTTCGGGGTTTAAGCGTCGTTTTATGAATTTATCATTGTATTCCTTGATTGTTCTTACTCCGGCATCTTTCAATAAACCATAGCGGTAATCCATCTCAATGCACAATGAGTTCAGTGTATTAACCACTTTTGAAGTGTCTGTGATAATGGCATCCTCTTCTCCAGGTAATTTTGCGAGAAAATGTCGTTCAATTTTATTGTATAGTGTTAATTCTACCTTTTTTGGATCGACTAAAACGAATTTAATTTGGGAAGGATGCTTGCGGTATAAAATTGAAATTAATATAGCATTTAATCCAACTGATTTACCTTGTCCTGTCGCACCAGCAACTAACAAATGGGGCATTTTAGTGAGGTCAAAAACAAAAGTTTCATTTGTGATTGTTTTACCCATAACAACAGGTATTTCACCATCAAAATTTTGAAATTTCTCTGAGGCAATCAAAGAACGCATACTCACCATTTCTGGATTTGAGTTAGGTACTTCAATACCAATAGTTCCTTTTCCAGGAATTGGGGCAATAATCCGAATACCAAGGGCACTTAAACTTAAAGCAATGTCATCTTCCAAATTTTTGATTTTTGAAATTCGAACACCTGGTGCAGGTACAATTTCATATAGCGTAACAGTTGGTCCAACAGTCGCCTTGATTTTTGAGATGTCAATTTTATAATAAGAAAGGGTTTGAACAATTTTATCCTTATTTGTTTCAAGTTCTTCTTTATTTATATTAACTACACCGCTTCCATAATCTTTCAACATATCAATTGAAGGCAAGGTGTAATCGGATAAGTCCATTTTTGGGTCATACTCGCCAAATTCTTTTACCAATCGTTCAGCTTGTGTTAAATCATCTGAATTAGTTTCAATTTTGGGAGTAGTTACAGGTGGGATGTATTCATTTTTCGGTACTTCAATCTCAAAGTCATCATCAAATGTGGAATCTATTGCTTGTTCATTTTCCTCAATATCCATGGGTATTGAACTTGGAACTATTGGTTCATCGTCTTTGAATACTATTGGTTCAGATATATATTCGTTTTCAATTTCTTCTTCTTTAATAGGGTTAATAATAGTGAAATCCGGATTCTCCTCTTTTGGGGTAAATTGATTCTTTTCAGATTTCCCCCGGCTTTCAGTTAAAGAAGGAGATTTGCGATCTTGAAGTAACGACAGCAGTTGTGCGTAATTAGGCTTGAATAATAAGGTGATTAGAATATAAAAAGTAGCTAAATGCACGATGATTGTTCCAAAATCCCCCAGTACTAAGTTTAACCATTGATTGGTGTAAAAACCGACGCTCCCGCCCAAAAAGTTTACTGCGTAAGCAAAATAACCAAGAAATAAGGAAGCCCAAACGGCTAATAAAATGGTTTTAATTGCAGTAGAACGTAATGGTAATATCGTTTTATCAAACAACATTTTTACACTGAATAGTATTAGTAAAAAGCAAAAGGCAAATGAGGATACTCCAAACAACCCGTAAATAAAAATATGAGAAGTCCATGCTCCTAATTTACCCAACCAATTGTCAACCGGCGTATTCTCACTAAGGAAAATAAACTCTATGAAACCTTTGTTTAAAACGCGGTCTTGATCATTTTTCCAAGTGAAAATATAGGAAATACACGCAGCAAAAAGAAATAAGGAAGAAACAAAAAGTAGGGTTCCGACTATGGTTTTTATTTTGGCGGCATCAAATTTTAGTTGAGGTAAACTTGTTTTATCGTCTGGTTTTTTGTCTGTATTTTTTGGTTTTCTTGTTTGTTTAGCACGTTGAGAGACACTATCGAAGAGATCTTCGATTTCAGATTCATTATCCGGTATGTATTCGTTTTCTGCCATTGTTTTGTAATTCGCTAGCTACGAAAGTAAAGCTAGATTTTTAAGAATTTACGCAGATTTAATTGAACTATACACAAGTTGATGTTAGCAAAGCCAAATCAAATGAACTGGTATTATCTTGGATTGAACTTATACCAGCTTATATTCTTTAATTTCCATCAAAAATTCAGGGTGTGTCTCAATATGGTTTCCAATAACCACAATACTCGCCCCGGCTTCATGATAGTCTTTTATTTGCTCAATACTTTTTATTCCTCCACCCACAATAACGGCAGTTCCAATTTCCGAAATCATGCGAACAGCATCGACAGGGATACTCGTTTTTGCGCCACTACCAGCATCTAAGTATGTTGCTTTGTGACCAAGGAAACTTCCAGCTAATGCGGTTTTATAAATAATGGCATGCTGCGTTGAGGGAATTGGTGTAGTTTGACTTACATAAGCTACAGAGCTATTTGTTCCACCATCCACTAACAAGTATGACGTTGGGATAACGTTAAGCTTCATTTCCGCAATATCCTCAGCAGATTCTATTTGACTTTCAATTAAATAATAGGGGTTTCTTCCAGAAATTAAACTTAAGAACAAAATTGCATCTGCCTCAGGAGATAATTGTTTAGGTGAACCAGGGAAAATAATCAGTGGAATGGAACAATTGGTTTTAATTAAATTTACGGTGTACTGAAACTCCTCCCGTGTACCCGTGCTACCACCGATAAATAAATAATCAATTTTAGCCGACTCACAATTACTAATTACACGCATCAAGTCATTGAAGTCTTTTGATTTATCCGGATCTATCAAAACTGCAATACCCTTATTGGTTCCTATAAGGGAAAGGTGATTGTTTGAAGTCATTTAATTTGTATTGATGCAAATGAGAGAATTGTCTTGTTCAAAGAGGTAGAATTGATACATTTTTTCTTGCTGAAGGGTTGAATATCCAAGCCAATTATCTTCATCAATCTTTTCAACTCGCAGTTCATTTTTAAGATTTAACTTTTTGTTATCTGTTAATTTTATTAGGCATTCTTTGATGCACCAAACCGCTGTTTTATCCCTCAGTGTTTTTATGTAATTTAATTCCTCACCATGTAAAAATCGATCGCTTACTTTCTCTATTCGAGGGTCGATTCTTTCAATGTCTAATCCCAAAAGAGCTAGTGTTGACCAAGCAATTCCAATCCATTCTTGGTTATGGCTGATTGAAATTGCAAAAGTTTTAGGGGTGAGAAATGGTTTTCCATTTGAGTTATATTCTAGTTTCAAATTAGGGTGATAGGATTCTAATAATAGTGAAACACCTTCTTTTTCTCGTAACCTGTTTTTGCTTATTGAACTTTCTTTCACTGTGTTTTGTGGAATGTCTTGTGAAACATCATCCACCTTAATGAGAGCAATTTTGACGTTCTTGATATCAATTAATATTGTTTTCACTGTTCAAAGCTACTATTATATGATTAAATGCTGTGTTTTTTGTAATGTTAAGCAAATTTTTTTTTTAATTTTTTAACATAAAATAAATATACTAATTATTTTTTTCTATTTTTACGAACTAAAATTGTGGAAACTCTTTAAACATTAATTATTGTTTATGTTACAAAAATTTACATTCGTCCTCGTAACTATTTTAATTTCAGTTACTTCGGCCTATTCACAGACAGGATTGGGAATCGTTAAGGGTTCCGTAAAAGATGAAAAGACCAAAGTTGGTATAGAATACTGTAAGGTTGTATTAATTTTCAACGGGTCAACCAAGGCAGGTGCATCAACAGATGAAAAAGGGGAATTCCAAATAAATAGTGTTGCCCCTGGTACATATGACGTTGAAGTAAGAAGCTCTGATGGGTATCAACCTTTTAAACTTACCGGCTTTAAAGTGATAGGTGATAAAATTTCATTTTTGGATAATATAGAATTGACTAAACCAAATGATGTTAAAGATCTGGAGGAATTTAAAATTGTTGTTTACAAGATTCCTTTAATTGATAAAGATGGTGGTGCTTCTGGTGGTACAGTTACACGTGAGGATATTGGAAGGTTACCTGTTCGTTCTGCAGCAGGCGTTGCTTCTACTGTAGGTGGTGTGAGTACTAATGAAGGATCTGGAGAAATTTCAGTTCGTGGTTCTCGTTCAGATGGTACTTATTTTTATATTGATGGTATAAAAGTGCGTGGATCTTCTAATATACCTAAATCCTCCCTTGAGGAAGTTTCAGTAATTACTGGTGGGGTTCCTGCAAATTATGGTGATGTAACCGGTGGAATCATTGCAATTACTACTCGTGGACCATCAGCCAAATATTTTGGTAGTATTGAGGGTGTTAGTTCCGGGGTCTATTTAAAAGGAGCTGATAAAGATGGATATGATGGCAAAGTATTTGGTTTAGATAAATTTGGGTATAACCTAATAGAAGGAATGCTTTCTGGTCCACTTTGGATGCAAAGAGATTCAACAGGTAAAAAAACGAAACCAAGACTAGGGTTTTTGGCTTCTGTAAATTATACGAATGAGTTAGATAACCGCCCGCTTGCAGGTGGAAGTTACAGGATTAAAAAGGAAGTTAGAGATGATTTGTTATCTAATCCATTACGTCCAACATCTACAGGATTTGGAACGTTTCACAATGCATTATTTTTAAGAAATTCCGATTTTGAAAAAACAGCATGGAGAATGAATGCTGGAACAAGCGTATTGTCAAGTCAATTCAAATTAGATGTAAATACAGGGCCTTCGGTGAATTTAACTTTTGGCGGGTCTTTAAATTACAGCCAAGGTACTAACTATTCATATGCCGGTTCATTGATGAATTTCTCTAATAATGGAGTTTTTAAATCACTAGACTGGAGGGTTTTTGGAAGGTTAACACAACGTTTTGTTAATAGAGATGAAGGTTCAGCTTCGAAAATAAAATCTGCGAATTATAACATTATGGTTGATTTTTCTAAGTCAACGGATGAGTACTACGATGCCAATCATAAATATAACATGTTTAATTATGGACATGTTGGTAAATTTGAAACAGAAAGAAGACCATCATATGAATTTGATCCAATTTCTCAGACATATGTTCACAATGGATTTAAGGATGTCGAAGTTAAATTTACACCATCGGAAGCAAATACGGCTCTTGCAGCAATTACAACGCAGTACTTTGATATTTATCAAGGAAATCCAACGGGTAGATATGAAAATTTGTTTCAAATCCAACAAGGGAATGCATTGCGGAATGGGGATGCTCCTTCTAGTGTTTATGGTATCTGGAGTAATGTTGGGTCACCCTACAATGGTTTTGGTAAGTCTGAGAATGATCAATTCCGTGTAACAGGATCTGGTTCTGTCTCAATTGGTGACCATAATATTTCACTAGGGTTCGAATTTGAACAACGTATGGACAGAGGTTGGACAAGTGGTGATTTTGGTCCAGTTGGTATCTGGTCCATTGCGCGTCAATTGGCAAATTTCCATATTGAAGAGCTTGATTTGAACAGTGGGGTTATTTCTGACTCAGGTTCATTTAAGGCAATTACATATGACCGATTAAATACGGGATATGCTCATACATCAGGTACTGGAGAATTTGGTGGACAAAGAAACAATGATAATCAATCGTTTTTTGATTACAATTTGAGAAAAGAATTGAAGTTAGATGCTTCAGGTTCTGATTATGTGGACATAGATCAATATGATCCGGATATTTATCAATATGATATGTTCTCTCCGGACGAGTTATTGAATCAAGGTAATTCCTATGTTTCATATTGGGGATTTGACCATACAGGAAAAAGAGTTAAAGGAAATACGGATATTACAAAGTATTTCAATGACTTTGATGAAAACGGAAATTATAAACGATTTGTTGGTGCATTTCAGCCGGTATATATGGCTGGATATATTATGGATAAGTTCGCCTTCAAGGATATCGTTTTTAACGTGGGTGTGCGTGTTGATATATTTGATGCCAATCAACCTGTATTAAAAGACCCATACCTTTTATTTAATGCACTTAGTGTGAAAGAGGTCCGTGCTCTTAAGGAGGCTGATCCAAATGCCTATTCTTGGGTGAATTTACCGGAAGGTATGGGAGATGATTATGTGGTTTATGTAAATGATGTTAATAATCCATCTGCAATTAATGGCTTTAGAACAGGTATGAATTGGTATAATTCATCTGGAACACCTGTTGAGGATCCAAAAGTAATTAGAGGTGCTGCGGGAATTGCTCCTTGGTTGAAAGATCCATCTCAAGAAAAGCCAAATGAAACTGCTTTCCAAGATTATAAGCCTCAGGTAAATTTCATGCCGCGTATTGCATTTTCATTCCCAATCTCTGATGAAGCATCATTCTTCGCGCATTATGATGTGTTGACTAAGCGACCAACTAGTGGATTTAGATTTAACCCTTATGAATATCAATATATTCAAACTAGAAATGAAGTTATTAATAACTCAAACCTAAAACCGGAAACCACCGTTGATTATGAATTAGGTTTCCAACAAGTTTTATCTCGCACCTCCTCATTGAAGATTTCTGCGTTCTATAGAGAACAAAGAAACAATGTTCAATTAGTTAATATGTTCGAAGCTTACCCTGCAACTTATAAAACCTATGGAAACCGTGATTTTGGTACTGTTAAAGGGTTGACTGTATCATATGATTTACGTCAAACAGGTAATGTAAGATTGACCGCAGCCTATACACTTCAATTTGCAGATGGAACTGGTTCAAATGCTACGACTGCTTCAGGATTGATTAATGCTGGTTTACCTAACCTACGGAATATTTTCCCTTATGATTTTGACCAACGTCATGCATTTAACATAACATTCGATTATCGTTATGGTGAAGGTGAAAATTACACTGGTCCAGTAATTGGAAATAAAAGAATTTTGGAGAATTTTGGATTGAATATCTTCAGTAATATCAATTCTGGTTCTCCATATTCAACCCAAACATTTATTACGGATGAAGGTATCGGAAATTTAAATGCTGGATTAAGCGGTACGTTAAATGGTTCAAGATTACCATGGACGTATCGTCTGGATATTCAATTAGATAAAACGTTCAATATTGAATTTGGAAAAGGAGAGGACAAGAAAAAAGTTACTTTCTTAAACGTTTATTTACGCGTAACAAACTTATTCAATAAATTTAATATTCTTAATGTTTATCGCGCTACTGGTAACTGGGATGATGATGGTTACCTTGCCGCAGCTGCGAGTCAAACGTCAATTCAAAATCAGATTGATGAACAAGCTTTTAGAGATTATTATGCAATGAAAGTTCAAAATCCTTTCAATATTAGTGTTCCAAGAACGATCAGATTAGGTGTTAAATTTGATTTTTAATTAAGTAGAATATAAACAATAGAGATATGAAAAAGCAATTATTTGCAGCTTTATTCGGAATTACAATTGTCGCGTCAAATGCATTAGCATATTATGGACCTAATGATAAGGGTAATAAACCAGTGTCTAAACCAAAAGGTGCTAATTGTAGCCCAGCTACAGCTAAATTATACATGGAGTTTAATGATGTTAAAGCATTAATTGAACAAGGTGGAAGTATGTTCCAAAATAGACAAGCAGGTGTGGCAGCATACGAGGTACCTAAGGGAAGTAATCGCTTTGCGATTTTTGCTGGTGCGCTTTGGATGGGTGGTACAGATGTAAATGGACAGCTTAAATTAGCCGCTTTGCGTTACCGCTCTGGTAATGATTTTTGGCCTGGCCCACTTACGGTAACTCCAGGTACAGGTACATTTAATCCTGGTTCACCGGTTGGAGATGGTGCAACTCGAGATTTTGGTGAAGCAAACATTAATCCTGATCAATGTATCGCTTTTGATAAATTCTATACAATTAAAAAAGCAGAAGTTATTCGTTTTAATATTTGGTGGGAATGTAATAATGGAGTTACAACCGAAGGGTGTGATGATATAACTGTACCAACAAATGATGAGTTGAGTAGAATTTATGGATGGCCTGCTCACGGTGATGTTTCTCGTGGTCAAGATTATTTCCTGGCTCCTTATTATGATCGTGATGCCGATGGTAATTATAACCCGGATAGTGGAGATCATCCTTGGTATGATGATATTTTGGGTAGGGATGATATTGAGTGCGGTATAGATCGTAGAGTCTCTTTATATGGTGATGAAACACATTGGTGGGTATTCAATGATAAAGGGAACATTCATACTGAAACTAATGGTGATCCTATTGGAATGGAAATTCGTGCTCAAGCATTTTCATTTGCAACGAATGATGAGATTAATAGAATGACTTTCTACAATTATGAACTAATAAACAGAGGTACTCAAACATTATATGATACGTATTTCTCTCAGTATTTAGATGCGGATGTAGGTAATTATGCGGATGATTATACAGGTTGTGATGTATCAAGAGGTTTAGGTTACATGTACAATGGAGATTTGAATGATGAAAGCGATGGTGGGAAATTAGGTTATGGTGAGAATCCTCCAGCAATTGGTTGTGATTTCTTTGAAGGACCTTATCAAGATGCAGATGGCGCAGATAATCCAGGTCCATATTTCGATGAAACAACTCAAACAGAAGTTGTTCCAACAGTTGTTGAAGCGTTAGCTAATGATGGTATTATCTATAAAGGAATTGGAATTGGTTATAATGATGGCATTATTGATAACGAGCGTTTTGGTATGCGTCGTTTTACTTATTATACCTCAACATCTGCATATCCATATAATGATCCAGGACCAGCTTCTGAATATTATAATTTCATGAAAGGAAATTGGGCAAATGGTTCTCAAATGTTTTATGGTGGATTAGGATATACTGGTTCAACTGGTGTTACTCCAACTGAATCTAGTTATATGTTTCCTGGAGATTCAGAT
>Ga0049081_10000540_pt1 | contig 14551 bp, 13 predicted proteins | sample GreLakmeER78MSRF_FD_66717 | JGI IMG/M metagenome (GOLD analysis project Ga0049081, IMG submission 66717) | Freshwater lentic microbial communities from great Laurentian Lakes, MI, USA - Great Lakes metaG ER78MSRF | ecosystem: Environmental > Aquatic > Freshwater > Lake | place: Great Lakes...
GAAGGATTTTCTGATTCTTTGCAAGCAAAAATTAAAAATATTGCAGCAAAAATATCACTTTCTTCTTTGGCAAGAATTTGGCAAATGTTGATTAAGGGAAATAGTGAAATTAATTTTTCTTCTTCACAAAAAATGGCCTTTGAGATGCTGCTGATGAGGATTTGTCATTTGCAAGCCTTGCCAGATTTAAAAAATATTTTGCTACAAAATAGTGATTCGCCACAAAATATTCTTGCTGAAAAAAATCCGCAAGCTAATGATGATATGGGCGATGATCTTATTGGAGAAATTTTGCGCAATTTTGAAGGCGCAAAAGTTGTATAATCGCTTTACAAGTAACATTTGGAGCTAATTCTATTTTGATAAATTTATATGAACGAAGAAAGAAAAATTAAAGTTCTCTGTGTTGAAGACGAACACGAAATTCGCGATACAATGTCAGAGATTCTTCGCGATGAAGGTTTTGAAGTTTTTGAAGCGGGCAATGGCAAAGAAGGTTATGAAGGATTTTTGACTCACAAACCTGATATAATTATTTCTGATATTATGATGCCAGAGCTTGATGGATATGGCTTCCTGAAATTGGTGCGAACAAGTAAAGATAAGTTAAATGCTATTCCATTTATTTTTCTCAGTGCTTTAGGGCAAAAAGATAATATTTTGAAAGGCGTTGATTTAATGGCTAATGATTATCTTGTTAAGCCAATCGATTTTGATATTCTGATTGCCAAAATAAAAGAAAAAGCTGGCAATGCAATGAAGGTGCAAAAAATTCACAATACTGGCATCAAAAATATTAAGAGCCAAATCTCTACAATATTGCCAACAGAGATCGCTTCTTATCTTGATACAATTTCGCAAATGCTGTCAATCTTAAAAGAAGAGCCTTACGGTCCATTTTCACATCGTCGTTATGGAGAAGATATCAATAAAATTTATCTTGATACAATCAAGCTTAAAGCTGCGATTAGCAACGCTCTAGATCACAATGTAATCGAAAGCAAGCTCAATGAAAACGAAGAAATTTTTTCACTTTCTGAATTCGTTGATCATGCTATTTTAAACTTGCCAGAAAAATTAAAAGGTCGTGTGCAATTTGATCGCCCCTATGAAAGTGAATTTTTGCCAAAAGTTAAAATAGATAAATCAGCTTTGGTTGAGGTGATCAAAAAAATTATCGCTGGTGTTATTATGGCTGATTCTGAATCTTCAATCAGAATCTCAATGATGATGGATAGCTTGAATCAAATGGTTTTGATTTTTTATCTAAAATCAAAACTTGATGAAAAAGGCGTTCGCGATAATCTTGATTGTGAAAAAATCATTCAAGCGAGCGATGCGCAAGGATGTTCTTTTAAGATCTCATCTGGATCGATGAGTGGTGAGGTTAATACTGTGTTTACAATTCCTTCATATCGTTTGATTGTATAAATATTGTTCAATTGAGGAGGTGTTTGCTAAAAACATTTTGCAAAATAAATCCAACAAAAAAGGGAATCCAAAATAAATTGGATTCCCTTTTTAAATTTAAAGCTCAGATAAAATTAACGAGAATAAAACTCAGTAATCAAATGTGGTTGCATTTCAGTAGCGTAAGGAACTTCAGCGAATGAAGGCTGCATGTGTAACTTTATGGTAAAATTATCTTTATCAAGCAACAAATATGAAGGCACATCGCGTTCCATTTTTTGTAATGCATCGATTGTAACCGCCATTTTGCGTGATTTTTCTTTGATTTGCACAACATCACCAATTTTTAATCTGTAAGATGCAATGTTAACAGTTTTGCCGTTAACGGTAACATGCTTATGGCTAACAAACTGACGAGCTGCAAAAACTGTAGGAACAAAGTTAGCGCGATAAACAACGCTATCTAATCTGCTTTCAAGTAGGCCGATGAAGTTTTCACTGACATCGCCTTTGGTGCTGCTAGCTAATTGAAAAGTGTTATAAAACTGTTTTTCAGAAATGTTGCCATAGCAAAACTTCATTTTTTGTTTTGCTCTAAGCTGCGTGCCGTAGTCGGTTCCGCGTCCTTTTGGTGATTTACCATGTTGTCCGGGGCGATAATTCTTTTTTGCGAAAGGGTCTTTAGCTTGTCCCCAAAGGCTGGCGCCCATTTTGCGGGAGATTTTTTTCTTTGCGTTTAATCTTTTTGTCATTTTAAGTTTTTTTTAGTTATTACCAGTTTTTTTTAGGATTTACAAAGCTGCGCTAATAAAGGCCGCAAGCCAGATTTGCCCTAAAAAATTTCTCTAATTATTATATTAGGGAAGGCTCTCTAACTAAAGAGAGGGATTTTATTCTAAGAAAAAGCAGGATTATTGTCAATAACTGTTTAAAATGGCTTTTTTTACCTTTATTAACTAAAATTTATTTACCAAAAAGAACAATTTGCAGAAACCTGATTTAAAAAAAGCGAAATATTTTTTAGTTTATAGAAATTTCACTCGGATAAACGCCTAGAATCTTTATAAATGGATTAATTTTTGATTTGCTTAATTTTTTAATTTCTTCGCTATTTTCATCAAAAAATCCCTGCGCTTCAACTAAATAAAACATAATATCGTCAACCTGTTTTAATCTAGTAGATTTAAGAATTTTTCCTTCAATTTGATTATCAATCATTGCTGATAAAAGTTGAGATTTTGAAACGCTGCTAGAAACCTCAATACAAAATAAACTGCAATCTTCTTGTGATTTCTCTGATTTTTTGATAGCCATTGCAACCAATTCTATGGCTTTTCCTGATTGTTTATCGGGGTTGCTATATTGCATGAAGGGAATTTTAGCAAATACTCGCAAACCAGCTTTGTTGTTCGCTAGATTGATCCACCAATCTTCACTAATATCATCAATATTATTTTCAGATCCAAGGCGCGGAAGGTTGAAAATAGCGATTTGGGCGTTGTTTTTTTCAATTTCTAATACAACATTATTTACGCTATCATGAGTTATTAACGGTACAAAATCAGAATAATATTCTCGCACTAAATAAGTATAATCAGATAATTTATTTGGATTGTGAATAGCGATGCGAAGTGGCTGTTCTAGCATATTGGAAGATGTAATAATTTTTCGCCAGATATTTACAATCATTGATTTTGGTAGAATAGGATCAGCCTTGGCAATTAAATCTTTGATCATATCAGCTTCGCGCGCTGATTTTATAAAGAATGATTCGCCATTTTCTTTTTTAATTTTGCGCACTTTAGCGACGATTTTCATTCTTTCTTCAAATAGTGCTAAAATTTTAGCATCAAACGCGTCAATCTCGCTGCGGCATTGATTTAAAGATGTTTGGTAGTTTTTATTTGGTTGATCTTTCATCGTTGGTAGTTAATGTTTTATAAATTTAAAAATTTTATTTCTAATGAAAATAAAAGCGCCCTTTGGGCCAAAATATACAGAATATGAAATTGGCGATGTTGTTTTTTTGGCGCAAGAAAAACCATTAAAACTTAGCAGCGGTTACGAAATTAGCAACTTTCCTCTTGCATATCAAACTTATGGTGAATTAAATCGAGAAAAATCCAACGCAATTTTAATTTGCCACGCTTTAACGGGAGATCAATATGTTGCATCACCAAACCCAATTAGCGGCAAAGCAGGATGGTGGCTTTCTATGGTTGGGCCCGAGAAGCCAATTGATACTAACAAATTTTTTGTAATTTGTTCTAATGTGCTGGGCGGTTGTATGGGTTCTTTTGGGCCAAAATCAGTTGATAAAAAAACTAATCAACCTTATGGATTGAATTTTCCAATGGTTACAATTGATGATATGGTGCGGGCACAAAATTTATTAATTGAACATTTTGGAATAAACAAATTACATGCAGTAATTGGTGGATCAATGGGTGGAATGCAGGTTTTGAGCTGGTCTGTGCTTTATCCAGAAAAAATCAATCTAGTTATTCCTCTTGCCACATCTTATCATCACAGCCCACAAAATATTGCTTTTCATGAAGTTGGTAGACAGGCGATTGTTTCTGATGAACAATGGAATGAGGGCAAATATTTAGAGCGAAAAACTTATCCAGCAAAAGGCTTGGCGCTTGCTCGTATGACTGCTCATATTACCTATCTTTCTGAAAGCGCATTGCAAAAAAAATTCGGGCGTAATTTGCAAAGCAAAGAGAAGCTCTCTTATACCTTTGACGCTGATTTTCAGGTTGAAAATTATTTGCATCATCAAGGCGCAACTTTTATTGATCGCTTTGATCCAAATTCTTATCTTTATGTTACAAAGGCAGTTGATTATTTTGATTTAGAAAACGATTTTGATGGCGTATTAAGCCAAGCATTTAAAAGCACATCATCAAATAAAAAAATTCGTTTTTGTATTATTTCTTTTTCTGATGATTGGCTATTTTCGCCAAGCGAAAGCAAAAAAATTACTCAAGCATTAATGGCCTGTGGAATCAATGTTAGCGCGGTTGTAATTGAAGGAACGGCAGGACATGATTCTTTTTTAATTGAAAATGAATCGTTAAAAAATACTGTAACTGGTTTTTTAAATTTTAAATAAAATTATTTAAAATATGAAAAAAGAAAATTTTTCAACTATTCGCAAAGATTTAAAAATTATTTCTGACTTTGTTAAGCCTAATTCGCGTGTTTTAGATATTGGCTGTGGTGATGGTGAATTATTGCAATATTTGCGTGATAATAAAAACGCTGATGGTCGCGGAATCGAGGTGGCACAAGCACTGGTTAGCAAAGCGATGATTCGTGGATTATCGGTAATTCATGGTGATGCAGAAAATGATCTTGGCTATTATCCCGATCAAAGTTTTGATTACGCTATTTTAAGCCAAGTAATTCAAGCAACGCGAAAGCCAGATGAAGTTTTGCGTGAGATGTTGCGCGTTGCAAAATATGCAATTATTTCTCTGCCAAATTTTGCTCACATTAAAAATCGCTATCACCTTATGTTTAAAGGCACTATGCCAATTAACAAAACAATTCCATATCAATGGTACGAAACGCCAAATATTCATTTTTGTTCAATTAAAGATTTTGAAAATTTTTGCAAAAAATTGAATTTTACTATTAAAAATGAAATTTTTTTGAGTGAAAAATATCGCTTTAAAAATATCTGCAACAACAGATATTTCGCTAATTTATTTGCAGAATACGGAATATTTGTTATTGTAAAAAATGAATATTTGCCCAATGTTGAAGTAGAATTTTCTCTAAACAAAGAAATGCTTTTTGGGGAAAAGGCAATTCCATTTGCCGCTTTTAATTATCCTTTTGTAGCAAAACAAAATGAATAATAACAATAAAAATAGAAAAATGAAAAATTCAATTACAATTTTTATTGTTGCGGCGCTTTTATTTGCTTGCTCTGAAGCCAAAAAACCAAAATATAAATATTATAAAAAAGCTCATGCGCATCAGGCTAAATACGCTGAGGCAACAAATCCAATTTCAGAAAATAGCAGCGTAAAATTCTCTTATCGCATTAAGCCAAGCGAATCAATGGCAGTAGGGGTTGAAACGCCAAAATTTAATACTATTCGCGATGAAAATAAGCTGCCGCAAAAATATGATAATATCAACGCTGATCTAAAAGATATCATGCGTGATGGCCGCTATATTGGTCGCTATAAGGTTGGCAACCCTTATAAAATTGAAGATATTTTTTATTACCCACAAGAATATGATGATTATGAAGAAATTGGCGTTTCTTCTTGGTATGGTGATGATTTTCATGGCAAACAAACTTCGAATGGAGAAATTTATAACTCTGGCGCTCTTACTGCCGCGCATCAAACTTTGCCATTGCCATCTATGGTTCGGGTTACTAATCTAGAAAATGGAAAAAGCGTGTTAGTGCGCGTCAATGATCGCGGACCATTTGCTAAAAGCAGAATCATCGATGTTTCTGAAAGGGCGGCAGAATTAATGGGTTATCGAGAAAAAGGCACAACAACGGTTAAGGTAGAATTTTTACCAAAAGAAACCGAAGAATTATTAATGATGCTGAATATAAAAGATAAATAATGAGCCAAAAATATAAAGCGAGCCAAGTTTTTTTAAAATCCACACGAATGCCTTCCTAGGCTATCAATTATATCTCGCGCCCGCTTAGTGCGGATTTCTAATAAAATTTATGCAGATTTACGCAACAAAAATTCTGCTATAAACATAATTTTGATATGACAAATTACAAAAATAAAAAACTTTCAACCGCGGCACATCTTGATACTAAGCTGATTCGCGGCGGAGCTTTGCGAACAGAATTTGGTGAAACCTCTGAGGCAATTTTTCTTAATTCTGGATTTTGTTATAACGATGCCGAAACGGCAGAAAGCCGCTTTAATGGAGAGGCGCCGGGTTTTGTTTATTCGCGTTATGTTAATCCTAGCCTTAAAATGCTTGAAGATAAACTGGCTTTGCTTGAAGAATCAGAGGCTGCCTGCGTTATGGCAAGTGGCATGGCTGCAGTGTTTGCCAGCATTATGTGTCAAATTAAAGCAGGTGATCATTTTATTGCCTCGCGTGTTTTATTTGGTTCGTGTTTTCATATTGCGACTAAAATTTTGCCTAATTATGGCATTGAAGTTACTTTGGTAGATTCTATTGCTGAGGCTGATTGGAGTAAGGCTTTTAAGGCTAATACTAAAGTTGTATTTCTTGAAACGCCAGCCAATCCAAACCTTGAGATCGTTGATATTGCTATGGTGGCAAGGCTTTGCAAAAAAAATGGCGCATCGTTAATTGTTGATAATATATTTGCTTCACCTTACGGCCAAAAGCCTTTGCAGCTTGGTGCTGATGTGGTGGTTTATTCTACTACCAAACATATGGATGGGCAGGGCAGAACTCTTGGTGGTTGTGTTTTGGGATCAGAAAAATTCATCAAAGAAATTCTGCTGCCATTTCATCGCCACACGGGGCCTTGCTTGAGCCCCTTTAATGCATGGGTAATTTATAAATCTCTTGAAACATTCTCACTGCGCATGGAGCGCCATTGCTCTAACGCCCTAAAGGTGGCACAGTTTTTAGAATTGCATCCAAAAATTGCTAAAGTTTTATATCCGCAATTAAAATCTCATCCACAATATGATGTGGCTCAAAAGCAAATGATTAATGGCGGCGCAATGATTGCATTTGAAGTAAAAGGAGACAAAAAAAATACCTTTAACTTTATGAACCATCTGCAAATTATTGACATTTCAAATAATCTTGGTGATGCTAAGTCATTGATTACGCACCCAGCAACCACTACTCACTCGAATATTTCGCGTGAAGAGCAAGAAAAAATTGGAATTAGTCAATCAATGTGCCGCCTATCAGTTGGGCTTGAGCATATTGATGATTTAATTGACGATTTAAAAAATGCCTTGGCAAATGCCTAAAAATATGTTATAATTAATAAAATTTATTATGCCTAGTTTCGATATTGTTTCAAAAATAGATATGCAAGAAATTGACAATGCCATTAATTCTGTGTTGCGCGAGCTTACTAACCGCTATGATTTTAAGGCGGCAAAATTTTCAATTGAAGTGGATCACAAAGAAAATATTATCAAATTAGCGGCGGAAGATTCTTATAAAATGGGAGCAATTCGTGATTCTATCAAAACTCACGGAGTTAAGCGAGGTATAGATCCAAAGGCTTTTGATTTTCAAAAAGAAGAAGCGGCCAGTGGCAATAGTTTGCGCCAAGAAGTGAAGTTGAAAAATGGCATTGAGCAAGAAGTTGCCAAAGAAATCAACAAGCAAATCAAAGAGAAAAAATTAAAAGTGCAAAGTTCAATTAGGGGTGATGAGGTGAGGGTGGAAGGAAAAAATCGTGATGATTTGCAACAAATAATGAACATGCTACGAGCAGGCAGCTATGAGTTGCCGCTACAATTTATTAACTTTAGAGATTAATTAAGATGGGAGCCGCATCAACTATTGGAGGTATTGCAAAATTCATTGGAAAATGTTTGTTGGCACCAATTGCTGTTCCATTGGCGCTGCTTCATACGGTTGTCGTTGGCACTGTGGCGTTAACTCTTAATGCTATGGATATATGCTGGTCAGTGGTCCGTCAAAAATTATTTTCTACACAATTACAGTATGATAGTGTTATAAAAGGTTTAGCAGATTCTGCTTCTGGTGTTTTTTGGGGCGGTTTAAAATTTTTTATGAGCCCATATATAGATACGGCGAAGGCTGCACATCAAGGTTTTAGTAACATAACTGAAGGTCATCGTCTTGAGGCAAGTGCCAATCCTTATACGGAAGACTATAGTTTGCAGGCATAACAACAAGCCACCTCTACTCAAGTTTCTGATCCAAATGCACAACGTTTATTTCAAAATCATGCCGAGCATTTCAGCCGCCACCAATAAAATGCACAATTTCAATTCTGCTTCCTTCATCTAAAATTATTTCTGCAAAAGATTCGGGGCTTACAATCTCTAGGTCTTTTTCAATAGCGATTTTCTTCATATCTAAACCATATTCAGCAATTAAATCAGCAATTGTCATTTTTTGTGATAAAGTTTTTTCTTCTCCGTTCAGAATGATCTTGATTTTTGACATAAAATTCTTGACGCTATTGCTTTAAATTTAAAATAAAAAAAGTGAGATTATACAACAAATACATTCTTTACAAGACTGTAACCGCTTTTTTTGTATTATTATCGCTTCTTGTAATTTTGATTTGGTTTAGTCGAACGATTGCATTCTTGCATTATATTACTGAAAATGGCGTTGAGTTGCGGCAATTTTTTTTGCTATTCGTGCTGATTTTGCCGTGGCTGTTGCTGTTTATTATTCCAATTTCGATTTTTACTGCAGTGCTTTTAATCTACAATCGTCTACTTCTTAACAATGAAATCACTATTCTAAAAAATTCTGGTCTCACAAAAATTGCTATTAGTAAGGTCGCAATTTTAGTTGCGGCATTTTTGACTCTATTTTGTTTTTTTATTTCTTTTTATTTGATGCCTCTAGCCAATAAAAAGTTGCGCACTGTTCGTACAAATTTTGAGAATAATTATAGCAATTTATCCTTCAGCAAAGGTGCTTTTGAAAAGTTAAAAAATCTAACAATTTATGTCAAAGATAAAAATGATAATAATCAGCTTTTTGGAATTTTATTGCATGACGGGCGCAATTCAGAGGTTTCAACAACAATCACCGCCAAAACAGGAAATTTAAAATTTGAAAGCGCAAGCTTATTGCTTTATATGCAAGATGGAACCGTGCAAAGATTTGCTTATAAAGATAACAAAGAAGAAATATTAAGTTTTGATAATTATGTTGTTAATTTAAGTGATAATAACAAGGATAATTCTTTGCAAAAGCGCTGGAAAGCCAAAGAAAGATTTGTAAATGAGTTACTAAATCCAGCTGACGATTCAACTTTTGATGATAAAATACAATATCAAATTGAATTGCAACAAAGAATCACCTATCCTTTAATGTCTACGATTTTGGTGATGGTGGCTTTGGCATTTATTTTGCGTGGAGATCTAAATCGCAGAGGCAATAATTTTAATATTGTTGCTGCAATTATTGTGGGTATATTATTTTTAGGAATCACAATCATGATTTACAGATTATTAGAAACCTCTCTAGCGCTGATTCCAATGCTTTATTTACATTTAATAATTTTCTTTGTCATCGCTTTTTATGAACTAAAAGCAAACACTTATAAAAATGAAAAATCCGCTGCCAAGAAAAATTAGTCTTTATATCGCAAAAAATTTTCTTATCAGATTTTTGCAAATTACTTTGGCCTTTTCTTTGTTGATTTTTTTTGTAAATCTGCTTGAGGCTATTGATAAAGGATCTAGCTCTAGTGCACCATTTATAATGATTGTATCTATGGCATTTTTGCAAGTGCCTGACTTTTTAAATGATATAGCTCCTTCAATGGTGCTGTTTGCGGCGATTATTACATTTTTCTTTTTGTCACTTAAAAGTGAAATTACTGTTATTAGATCTTGTGGATTTTCTTTGTGGCAAATTGTTCAGCCTGTTGCTGTTTCTGCGTTTTTGCTGGGTATTTTTTGGATTACAATTTTTGGTCCAGTCTCAATTTTAATGGCCCACCAATTTGATGCGCTTGAAGGCAAATACATTAGAAACGAAATACGCGCAGCAACCATGACAATCAACGGCATTTGGCTTAAGCAGCCCAGTCTAGAAAAAGATGGTGAAGAGCTTGTAATTCAAGCCAGAACAGTATATCGAGAAAATGCCGAACTAAATAATGTTTCGGTATGGTTTTTTGATAAAGAAGGGCGATTTTATAGAAAAATTGATGCAGAAAAAATGTTGCTGAGTGATCAAAGGTGGCTTTTGTTCAATGTTCTTTTAAATGATGCAGATTCTCTCAATCGCAAAATTGAAAAATATATTATTCCAACAAATCTTCAGCCAAATTTTGTTATGGATAAGATTGTTAGCAATTTTCAAAATGTAAAATTATTTTCATTATTTGAATTACCTGGATTGATCAAAAGTCTTCAATCTGCTGGCTTTCAGTCAGTTAAATTTGAGGTTTATTTTTATAGTTTATTAAGTAAGCCAATTTTATTTTTAGCGATGGTTTTGATTGCCTGTTATTTTGGCATCAATAATTTTCGTGATCGCATGGCGATTTTTACTTTATTTATTGGGGTTATTTGTGGTTTGGGATTATACATTTCACTTAGCATTATTAATGCTTTGGGGTCCTCGAGATTGATTCCAATTTTTGCCTCAACTTGGGTGATAACTTTTCTTTGTTTTGCGATTGGAGTGTTGCTGATTTATAAGAAAGAATCGGCGTGATAAAAATTTTTCTAGCACTGATTAATTTTGCAAATAGCCATCAAGCAATTTTTTACTGCCAGAGACGCTCAAATGATGCTTATCAAAATAAAAGATATTTTTATCATCTTTAAAATAGCAAAAATCCTTATCACAAAACGCATCTAAACTATCAAATATTTTTAATTCAGGAATTGCTTTTTGAATTTCTAAAATTTTTTGACGATAAAGATATTGTCTTTCTAAAATAACTTTCTTATCAATTTTGCAGTCATCTGGCTTAGATCGAAGAGGTCTTGCAAGGCAACGCTTTGGGTCATGTTCTAATCTTGGATTGTCGATAATAAAGACCACATTTTTTTCAGCAGAAATTAAATCTTTGATTAAGTCTTTATAGCCATTCACAAACATATCTTGCTGAGATTCTTTAGAATTAGGATCATTAATATTGCGAAGATTCAATCTTTTAAATCCATTTTTATCGGGATAAAAGGTGTTGATGATTACGGTTTTAATAGATTTAAATTTGGTAACGGCTATTTTGCTATCGATCGCTATTTGTGTGCAATAATTTTGTGAACCTTCAACATATTTTTCAAATGGACGACAATCATGTTGAGAAATCAAAATTGTTTTTAAATTTGATTTATGTAAGTAAGCTGCAGAATTTAAAGACATCGCGTGGCTATCGCCAATAATTAAAAATTCTGGTTGCGTTGAATTTATCAAACAAACAATATTTTTTCCAAATCCAAACTTATCACATGAGTTATCCGATTTTCTGGTGAGTTCTGGAGTTATTAAATCATCATCACTAACTTTATATGATTCAATTGATTTTCTGGATTTAAAGCCATCTTTAAAATAGACCAAATAACCAGCAAATCCAATTCCAACCATTGTTATTATGAGAGCGGTAACTTTAATTTTTGCTGATCCACCAAAACGCAGCGGCCTCTCAATAAATTTATAAGTGAGCCATGCTAGAAAAATTGAAACTATAACGGCGATAATTCTTATAATGGCTGCAGGTTTTTCACTTTCTACTATTCTTGCAAAAGAAAGTAGTGGCCAATGCCATAAATAAAGGGGAAAGCTGATTAATCCGAACCAAACCAAGATTTTATTTTGTAAAATAGTTCTGTTAAGCCAAGCATGCTGTCCTGCAAAAATAATAAGAAAAGCGCCTATAGTTGGAAGTAAGGCTAAAGCGCCCGGAAAAGATTTTTGTTTGGTAATAAAAGCTACACCAACGGCAATTAATAATGCTCCAACTATTGATATTAAATTACTGTAAATATTTCTATCTCCATTAAATTTTAAAAGATCTTTTTTATAAAATGTTAAATATGCCAAAATTGATCCAGTTAATAATTCCCAAAAGCGACTTTGAGGCAGATAAAATGCAGCACTTTTATTATGATAAATTTCAAAAATACTGAAACAAAAAGAGGTTAGTAAAATAAAGATAGTCATTGCAAGAAAGGCGAGCTTTTTTTTGCAAGAAAGCCATTTCCAATCTTTTAATTTTGATATACCCAATAAAAGCAGTGGCCAAATAATGTAAAATTGTTCTTCAATTGCTAAAGACCATAGATGTAGTAATGGCTTAGTTTCAGAATCGTTATCAAAATAGCCGCTTTCATTTAAAAGTGTAAAATTAGAGAAAAAATAAGAGCTTCTAAAAATGTGGTTGCCAAGATGCTTATATTCGTCAGCAAATAAAGTGAACCATCCAAAAACGAGAGTAAAAACTAAGACTATCAGCAAGGCGGGAAATATTCTTCTGATGCGACGCTCATAAAATTGCCAAAAACTAAAGCGCCCAGAATCAAGATTGTCAAAAATAATCGTGGAAATTAAAAAACCAGAAATAACAAAGAATATATCAACGCCAATAAACCCTCCTTTTCCGAGTCCGGCATGAAAAAATACAACCAACAAAACAGCGATGGCGCGAAGCCCGTCAATATCAGCGCGATATTTTGGATGAGTAAGTTTGTTCATGAAATTACTTCAATAAAATGATTTAAGTTAACAAAGCGTTATAAATCATAATTCTATTAAAATTTACCAGAGATGATTTATCTTAAAGATTATTCTTGTTATGATTTTATTATTGAATATTTTTATATTTTTTAAAATTCAAGGTAACTTAGCTTGATTAAAAACACAAATCAAGCCAATTGACCTCAAAATAAACCATTTGATTTTCTTTTGTGTTTGAGGTGATTAAGCGCGATTGATTAGTTGCCCAAGAATAAGTGAGAGAAGCGTTAAAATATTTGCTGTTAAAAAGAGTTTTTACACCGGCACCTGCAAGTCTTCCATCCGCACCATTGCTGACATATTTATTTTTGACATAGCCGTAATCGTAAAATGGTTCTACTGAGAATTTGTTTAGGTGAACGAGATTTTTGCCAATGATTCCTTCGCTATTTTTAGTAAATGGCGCAACAAGTGATCCGATGTTGAAATTGGCTTTGTTGCGGAAGTAGTATCCTGAATCGCCAACAATGTAATTTTCTCTAAAGCCGCGCACTGAATAATATCCACCAACAGAAAATTGCTCAGTACCAAATAAAGTTTGCTTGGAATATTGGCTGTCTATTTCTGTTGAAAGCGTGAATGGAATCTCGGTTTTTGGAATGGTTAATCTTTTTGAAACCGAAGCGTAAAGTTTGAAATAATCGAACTGCGCTTTTGGTGTGTCGGAGGTTAAATTTGATCCATCTTGTTTGGCGTTGAGTAATTTTAAGCCTTTGGAATAGCTGGGTTTGAGATAAAGATTAACGCCATTTTTGAAGTAGTTGGAAATTGTAAAACCAATATTGCCAACGGTTAATTTGCGCTCAGAAGTTTCAATTTTTTCACCATTTAAATAGCTGGCTGATGATTTGGTTGTGAGCGAAGCATTTGTTGAAAGGCGAAAATTTCCTTTGTTTAAAAGAACGCGGTCGATTGTAGCGTTATTTCTTTCTGAGAAACCAGTTAAACGAATTGGTCCGTTAGCGCCTGGATTTGTGCCGCGAAATTCTGATCTTGAATAATCGTAAGAAAATGTGTTGTAACCAAAGGGAATCGAAATGCCGGAAGTAAATGATTTGATGTCTTTTTTTTGATCATCATCGTTGAGATTTGTTGAATAATTTAGATTTATTGAATCATTTAAGAAAAGTAAATTATCTAAACCGCCAGAAAAATTTGTGCGTTTAACCCCAGTAAAATCATTGCCTAAATTATCATAGCCAATTGTTGCGTGCGCCGGGAATTTTTTTTGATTGGCGATGTAAACTTTAGCTTCTCCTTCATTAGTTGCGGGTTCAATTTTCATCGTGGCGCTGTTTGATTGCAAGCGGTTCATCTGATAAAGCCCTTGACTGATATCTTCAAGATTTAGCGTATCGCCTTCCATCAAGCCAAAAGCGGTAAATTCTTGCATTTTATCAGTGAAATTATTATCACCAACAATTACTTCATCAATTTTTCCTTCCAAAATTTTTAACTCTAGATTGCCGCTTTGAATATTTTGCTTTGGCACAACAACTCGCGCTGTTACATATCCTTGGTCGTTGTAAAAAGTTTGAATTGCGGTTATGATTTCTGTTAGGGTTTTTGCTTCAACGCATTTGCCAATAAATGGTGAAGTTAATTTTTTCTGTTGTTGCTTGGAAACGGAATTAGCATCAATCATGGCAATTGATTTGATTGGAAAACATTCGGCGGTTTTCTTAGAAATTGGAGTTTGTTTTTTGCCTTCCTCTTCAGCTTCTTTTTTCTTACGAGT